>Ga0209986_10000410_pt1 | contig 41203 bp, 33 predicted proteins | sample BlataG_FD_183168 | JGI IMG/M metagenome (GOLD analysis project Ga0209986, IMG submission 183168) | Deep subsurface microbial communities from Black Sea to uncover new lineages of life (NeLLi) - Black_00105 metaG (SPAdes) (version 2) | ecosystem: Environmental > Aquatic > Marine > Oceanic >... | reverse complement strand
CCATCGATATCGAGTGTTTCAATAGCCGCCTTGGCAAGTGGCTCAAGGGAAACGACGGTGGCCAGGGTTTCGCCGGCAATCGTGTCGGTGTGGGCTTCGAGTGCCGCCCGCAGGTCGGCCGATTCGGTGGCCAGCCCCAGTTCAATCCGGTCGGTGAACTCAAGGTCGAGTGCCTTCCGCTGCGATTGCACCGCATGAATCACCTCGCGGACACGGCCCTCGGCGATCAGTTCCGGCGTCAGCTCGCTGGCAATCACCACCACGGCCGCGGCTCCCTCAGCTGCCGCCCAGCCCTCTTGTGCGGTCGTGCGGATGAGGCACTCTTCGTGGGTAATCTCCACCTCGCGGCCGTCGGCCAGTGCTACCGTGGCCGGGCTGCCGGCGGCAAAGGCTGCCAGCAGGGCTGCTGGATCTGTCTGCTGGAGTGCCGCTTTGACCTTCGGCAGATCCTTGCCCAGCCGGGGGCCGAGCTTTTTGAGATCGGGCAAGACACTGCGGGTGATGTAGCGGTCTGGATCCTGGCAGATTTCAAAGGCCTTGACGTTGAGCTCGTCGCAGACCAGATCGGCATGGTCGGCCAGCCAGGCAGCGTCGTCGGTGTGGTTGCCAGCCAGAATCACCTCCACCTTTGAGAGCGGCTGGCGGACCTTCAGTTTCTCCTGGGCCCGGGCCGCCCGGCCCAACGAGGCAACCTCGCGGATCAGGCCCATGCGGCGGGCCAGGTCGGCATCGACCAGGCTGGCGTCGCCAGCGGGATAGTCGGTCAGGTGCACACTTTCAGGAACGGAGTCACCAAACGGCGTGACGGCCAGGTTCCGCCAGATCGCTTCACTGACAAACGGCACGAAGGGTGCGGCCAGCCGGGCGGTGGTCGTCAGCACCTCATAGAGCGTCCAGGAGGCGTCGAGCTTGTCGGCGTTGCCTGCGGCCGAGTCATCGGCCCGCCCGCTGGCCCAGAACCGGTCGCGGCTGCGGCGGACAAACCAGTTGCTGACCGCATCGACCAGTTGCGACAGGGCCCCCGCGGCGGCGTAATGATCGAAGGCATCGAGCTTTTCGGCCATGGTCGTGGCAGTTGCATGCAGTTCCGACAGCATCCAGCGGTCGAGTTCACTTCGCTGGCTGACCGGTCGGAAGCCGCGGCCCGCGGCCAGGCTGGCATGGTCGAGCTGACTGGGTGTGGCCAGATCGGCTGCTGGATCAAAGCCGTCGATCCGGGCGTAGATCACGAAGAAGCTATAGATATTCCAGAGCCGCAGCAGAAACTCCGGCACGCTCTCCCGGATGGACTGCTCGCTGTAGCGGATGCTGTTGAAGGGGGGCTGGCCGGCAAAGAAGTACCACCGCAGGGCGTCGGCGCCGTAGCGGTCGAGGATCTCGGCCGGCTCCTTGTAGTTCCGCTTGCTCTTCGACATCTTGCCGCCGTCCTCGCCAAGCATGTGGCCGAGCACGATGCAGCTGCGGAACGGATGGGGATAGTCGCGCGGTGGCATGGTCGCCGCCGGGTTGGTGGCCGCGGCGTCGCTGGTTGACTCCGGGCCGAACAGCAGCGTGCTGATCGCCAGCTGGCTATAGAACCAGCCGCGGGTCTGGTCGATCGCCTCAGAAATAAAGTCGGCTGGCCACTGGGCGGCGAACTCCTCCTGGCCCGCATGCGGCCAGCCCCACTGGGCAAACGGCATCGCGCCTGAGTCGAACCAGCAGTCGATCACCTCGGGCACCCGCCGCATCCGGGCTCCTGCTGCAAACGGCGAGTCGTAGGCGATCGCGTCGATGTAGGGCTTGTGAACGCGGAGGTCATCGGAAAGGTCGGGGTTGGCCGCCTTGGCCTGCTCAAAGACCTCAGCTCCGGTCGCTCCCGGCTTGGCCAGGAGCGTGGCGTAGGAACTGATCGCCTCGGCCTTGCCGGTCTCTTCACAGACCCAGATTGGCAGCGGCGTACCCCAGTAGCGTTCCCGCGACAACGCCCAGTCGACGTTGCTCTCGAGGAAGTTGCCGAACCGGCCCGCCTTGATGTGCTCGGGAATCCAGTTGATCCGCTCGTTGTTGGCCAGCATCGCGTCGCGAAACTGGCTGGTGCGGATGAACCAGCTGGCCCGCGGATACTGAATCAGCGGGTCGTTGTCGGCCCGCCAGCAGAAGGGATAGTCGTGCAGGTACTGCTCTTGATGGACCAGCAGCCCGCGGCTGCGGAGGTCGCGGCTGATGTCGCGGTCGCATTCCTTGACGAAGCGACCGCTCATCGACGGGAACTCGTCGGTGAAGGTGCCGTCGGGGGCGACGCAGTTGAGCAGCGGGGGCGTGTCGGCAATGAACCGCTCTCGCTCCTCCAGCAGCACGCCGTAGTCAACCTCACCAAAGGCAGGTGCAACGTGGACGATGCCAGTGCCCGAATCGGTGGTGACAAAGTCAGCAGCGACGACCCGCCAGGCGACCGGTTCACTGCCGCCGCTGGTTGTCTCGGACGTTTCCACGGGGCCGTCCGGCCGGAAGCAGTCAAAGGGCGGCAGGTAGCAGCGGCCAACCAGTGCCGTGCCGGGGAAGCTTTCGAGCACCTCCAGATCGGTTTTCTTTTTCTCAGCCAGGCCCGCGGCCAGCGGCTCGGCCAGCACGTACTCGTGGTCGGGGTCGTCGCCGAACCTGACCGCCACGTAGGTCAGGTCTGCCTTGACGGCGGCGAACTGATTCGACGGCAGGGTCCAGGGGGTCGTCGTCCAGGCAAGCAGCCGGCGGGCTGTCGGACGGCCGGCATCATCAAGCAACGGGAAGGCGACATAGACACTCGGGTCGGCCACCTGGCGATAGCCCTGGCCAACCTCGCCGCTGGAAAGTGCGGTGCCCCCCTGGGGCCACCACCAGACGATCTTGTGGCCCTGATAGAGCAGCCCGCGGTTGAACAGTTCGGCCAGTGCCCACCAGACGCTTTCGACAAAGCTCTGGTGATAGGTGACGTAGGCCTTCGACAGATCGATCCAGAAGCCGATCCGTTCGGTCAGCGTCTCCCACTCTTTCATGTACCGCCAGACCGACTCCTGGCAGCGGTGGATGAAGGGCTCGATGCCGTAGGCCTCGATCTCGGCCTTGGAGTGAATGCCGAGGCTCTTGCAGACTTCGACCTCAACCGGCAAGCCGTGAGTATCCCAGCCGGCCTTGCGTTCGCAGAACTCGCCCCGCATCGTCCGGTAACGGGGGTAGAGGTCTTTGATGGCCCGGGTCAGGCAGTGGCCGGGGTGGGGCATGCCGTTGGCGGTGGGGGGGCCTTCAAAGAAGACGAACCGGGGGGCTCCTTGGCGGTTGGCAAGGGTCTTTTCGTAGATGCCGGCCGACTTCCAGAACTGGGCAATCTCGGCTTCGGTGGCTGGCAGGTCGGGCCGGCCGCGGACGGGGTCGAACATGGGCGGGAACGGGCGAATGACGCGGAATTGGAGAACGTAAACGAGTGGTTTCTGGCCGACAGCCTAATCGGCAGCGGCGGCGGAGGGCACCCGGGGCCGCCGGAGCCGCGGGGAAACGGGCCTTCCCCAGTCCCGGCAGGTGGTGAACTTCGGCCGCAACCCTCGGTAGCCGTCACCGTTGCCCGATCCTGTTCCAATCTTCTCTGTGGCCTCTGTGTTCTCTGTGGTTTTTCGCGATCGCTCGCGGTCAAACGCCGACGGGAACCGGGTCCACACTCACCGACTGCGGACCAAGCCCGCCCCATGAGGCGGCGGACGGTACTCCTTATTTCCCTTGGCAGCGGCGATCAGGTGGGCTGAGTCCCTCCGGCGGGAGCGGACCGTTGCTGCGACGAAACAGCCGGCCGACGGGGCTGATCAGGACCGCCGGCAGTACGATCAGGTCACCAACCAGCGCGAGGGCAACGAGTACCGCCAGCATGATGGCAAATTGCCGGGTGGGGGCGAAGCCGCTGGGGACGAAGGCCAGAATGCCAATCCCACAGACCAGGGCTGTCTGGAGCACCGCCGGGGCGGTCTGCCGATAGGCGGCAGCCGTGGCAGTGACGCGGCCGGCCCGGCCGGGCTGGGGTGGCAGGGCCCGCCGGAAACTGGTCAGGAAGTGGAAAGTGCCATCGACTGCCATCCCGAGCGCGACCGAGGCGGTCATCACACTGCCGATGTCGAGCGTTGCCCCTTGCCAGCCGAGCAGCCCGAAGAGGATCAGCATCGGAAACAGGTTGGGGATCATGGCCAGCAGACCTGCGGCCAGGCCGCGGGCAGCGATGACCGTCACCACGGAAATCACCAGGCAGGCGGTCAGAAAGCTGACGAAGAGATCACGCAGGAGCGATCGCTGGATTGCATTGATCAGCGGCATCGCCCCGGTGTAGCTGGCGGAGATGCCCCGCTGGGTTCCGCCGTGCGCTTTCATCACCGGCTCAACCGTCTGCCGGACATCATCCAGAAAGAGACCGTAGTCGAGTCCGGCGAGTGCCGACGTGCGGGCGGTCACCCGCCAGAGCTGCCCACCGTCGGGCTCATCACAAATCAGCCGCATGTCAGGCAGCCGAGTGAGACTGCTGGCGAGGCGGCGGGCCAGAATCGCCTTGCGGGCCACCCGCCTGGCTGCGGCCGCCTCTGCCTCCGCCGGGGCGAACAGTTCGGCTGAGACCGTGCGGCTGACCGCGGGGAGCTGCCGGAGTGCTGCCGCAACATCGCGGACGATATCGAGCCGCTCCGCCGCCCGGAGTTCATCCGTGTCGGCAAACCGCAGGACAACCTCGACTGGCGCGAGAGGACCGACATGCTCCTCAAGCCAGGCGGTGTCGGTGATGACGCGGCTGTCGGGTGGAAAGAGTGTGCCGATTCCGACCGAGGTGCGGACGCCGGTGACACCAATGCCGGCCAAGGCAATGACAACCACTGCTGTCGTCGCGATGAGTTCTGCCCGCCGGCTGACGAGCCCTGCACAGGGAGCCCCGCGGTGCGGGGGGGCAGCGGGACGGAGCAGCGGCCAGCGGGTGAAGAGTCCCGGCAGCACGAGCATGTTGAGGGCCAGGGTGCCGAGGACCCCGACAGCGGCATGGAAGCCGAACACACGAATTGGCTCGAGGTCGCTGACCACCAGTGACAATAGCCCCAACGCCGTCGTGCTGGCCGATAGGCTGCAGGGACGCCACGCTGTTCGCACCGCAAGGGCGATTGCCGGCCGGTCCTCCTGCTGGGCCTCGACAAGATAGTTGACCAGGTGAATGCCGGCCGAAACACCAAGCGTGAGGACCAGCAGCGGCATCACGATCAGCACCGGGTTCATTTGGTCGCCCCAGGCGGCCAGCGATGCGAAGGTCAGGCCAACACAGCCCAGCGACAGGCAGAACACCACTGCTGCATACCGAAACGACCGCAGGGCAATCCAAGTGAGAACGAAGACGATCGCCGCCGCCGGACCACCGTAGACTCCCAGGCTTTCATCACTCGCCTCGTCGACGGCAACGTTGTTGATGACCGGGCCGGCCAGATGCAGAGCCGCCACAGAAATGCCGGCCTCCCGGATGATGGTCTCTCGAATCCAGGCCACCACCTTCCGGCGTTCTGCCAGGCCGGCGGATGAGCAGGCAAAGACAATGCAGGTCTGTTGCCCGTCGGGGCCAATCAGCAGCCCCCGCAACCGTTCGGTTGCCGTCTGTCGGTCGAGCGATAGTGGCGGGCCGGTAAGTTGGTCCACAATGGTTCCGCCACTGGTCACCTCGTCGAACCAGCGCTCGCCAGCGTTCTGCGAGGCATCGGCACTGGCGGCCGCGTTCAGCACTTTGGCTACCGCTGGTGATCCGAGTCGGCAGTCGGGCCAAGAGGCGACCACCACGTCACCACTGCTGAAAGCGGCAGTAAAGGAGTCGTAGTCTCGGCGGGCGAGAAACGTCGCCGGCACCCAGTCGATCGGCGTGGTCGATCCGGCAGCCATTAGCGAGACCGCCGCATACGCGAACCAGGGGGCCGCCATTACCAGGCAGGCCAATGTGAGCATCGCCCTGTGCAGCGGGCCGCGGCCCGCTGTCGGCTGATCAGACTGCCCGGGTTGCCGGGCGTCAGGAGCAGCGAATGGTGCGTCGCAAAGTCCGTTGCAATCTTCGATGAGACCGGTCCGTCAGCATGAAGTGAATCAGCCCAGTGCCCAGCCGCTGCGATATTCCTTGCTGATCAAGGCATTGGCAGCCGCGTCATCGGCCACCTCTAGCGTATCGGCATTCCAAACAAGGGGCCGGCCGACCCGGTAGGCGACGTTACCCAGCAGCACCGTTTCGGAGAGCGGGCCGGAATAGTCGAAGTTGCAGGTGGTCGGGGTGCCCTCCCGGCAGGCCTTGAGCCACTCGGCGTAGTGGCCGATCGAATCGGGAATGGTTTGGGTTGGAGGCGTGAATTCAGCAAACTTTTCGCGGGGGAAGAGCCGGTAATTGTTGTAGTCGGCAAACAGCATGCCCGCGGTGCCGACGAACATCACGCCGTTGCCCGGCACCCGCTGGCCGGCAACTTCCTTGGGGGTCTGGTTGCCGTCGTACCAGGTGAGGCTGACTGGCGGCCGGCCACCACGGGCGGGAAAGTCATACCGGACGGTAAGCCCCAGCGGGCAGGTCTCGGGATGGACTTCCGGGCCGTCGGCTTCGACCTTCGTCGGATACTTCAGCTCCAAGGCCCAGAACGGCAGGTCCATGTAGTGGCAGCCCATGTCGCCGAGGGTGCCGTTGCCAAAGTCCCACCACCGTCGCCACTGGGCGGGATGGTAGCGGCCCGCGGCATAGGGCCGCTCGGGGGCCGGGCCCAGCCAGAGGTCCCAGTGCAGGGTCTTGGGCGGCTCTGAACCCTCCGCTGGGCGATCACCGCCACCCCAGCCCTTGCCCACCCAGACATGCACCTCGCCCACATCACCGATTGCGCCCGATCGCACCAGTTCGACGACCCGGCGGTAGTTGTTCCCGGCATGAATCTGCGTGCCCAGCTGAGTGGCCACGCCGGCCTTGCGGGCCTCGTCGGTCAGCAGCCGGGCCTCGGCCACCGTGTGGGCCAGCGGCTTCTCACAGTAGACATGCATCTTGTTCCGGACCGCCCGCAGTGAGGCCGGCACATGGTGATGGTCAGCCGTGCTGACGACCACCGCATCGACACGGCCCTGCTCTTGATCGATCAGTTCGCGGTAGTCGGTGGAGCGACGGGCATCCGGAAACTTTTCGCCAGCCTTATCGAGATAGGTGTCATCAACGTCACAGATGGCGACGATCTGCTCGCCCTGAACACCGTCGATGTTGGCCCGCGCCCGGTTGGCGGTGCCAATGCAGGCGATCTGGAGTTTCTCGTTGGCGGCGAGCGACTGGCGGGGAGCAAGGCTGCTGAAGACCCCGGCTGAGAGGCCGGCGGCACCCGCTGTGGTTGTCTGGAGAAACCGGCGGCGATTGGTCAATGGGCGGTTGGCTGGCATCAAGGATCTCCCTATTAAGCAATGATTGGTCCGAGTACTGCAGATGGTACCATTCGGTCCTCGCGACGTGGTGCTCCATCGCTTGATAAAAGGTCCTCCGGAGAACTCTCTTATGCCGGTTTTTGATTCCGTCCGGGAGCGGACTGCTGTGTTGTTGCTGCTGCCAGCGATGCTCTGTGGTGGTTGCGATCAGGCCGCTGCGGCTACGGCTGATTCCGCCGCTGCCGTGGCAGCCCTGCGGCAGGCCGGTGCCGAGCTGAAGCAGCGTAAAGACGGGGCGATCACTGATGTCCGTTTCCCCGAGTCAGCACCGCCGGGCGCGCTGCTGGAGACGCTCGCGGGCCTGCCCGAGCTTCGCAGCCTGGTCCTCGCTGGGACGGAAACGGGCGATGCTGCCCTGGCCTCGATTGCGCGGCTGAAGACCCTGCGGAACCTCGATCTGCGTGGCTGCCCGGTCAGCAACGACGGGCTGAAACATCTTGTCGGCATGCAAAGCCTGGCAGCGATCAGGCTTTCAGGACAGTCGGGAGCGACCACGGTCGATGACGCCGGGATGGTGCAGCTCGCGAAGATTCCGACGCTGCGGACCGTCATGCTCGATTTCCTCTGGGTCAGCGAGGAAGGGCTGCAAGCCCTGACTCCGCTGAGCGAACTCACCGAGTTGACCCTGGCTCAAACGCTCATTGACGATGAGTCGCTGCCAACGGTCGCCCGCTTTGCGAAGCTCCGGCGGCTGCGACTGGCCCGAACGCCGGTCACCGGGGCTGGCCTCCAATCGCTGACAGACCTGGCCGAGCTTCGCGACCTCGATCTGAGTGAGTGTGCCAGTCTCGATGACGACGCCTTAACGCCGGTCGGCCGGTTGGTCAGTCTTGAGCGGCTGAATCTCTGGCGGGTACCGGTCGGTGACGCCGGCGTTGCCCAGCTGGCCCCACTGCTGCGCCTCCGCTGGCTGAATCTCGACAACACGCTGCTCTCTGACGCCGGCTTAAAGGCATTGGTCGGCATGCGGCAGTTGGAAACACTGCACCTCGGTTCGACAGCAGTTTCCAATGCCGGCACCGCGGCATTGGCCCGCCTCACGGCCCTGCAGGACCTTTATCTGGCCCGGACAGCAGTCGACGACGCGGGGGTGGCTCGGCTGCAGAAAGCCCTGCCAGAGACGCGGTTTGTTCAGACTGCCAAGTGAGCACCTGCTCAGATCACGACCGCCTCGGCCGCCGCGTCGCGGACCGCCGCCTCGATGATCGCCCGCAGCTTCGGCTCGGCCGACCGGGCCACTTCGAGAATCTTTTCGACCGTTGCCACTTCCAGAGCGTCGGGCAGGCACATGTCGGTGATGACCGAGAGCCCCAATACTTTCAGCCCGGCGTGCACCGCGACGATCACCTCGGGAACGGTCGACATTCCGACCACGTCGGCCCCAATGCCCCGCAGGAATCGGTACTCCGCCCGCGTCTCGAGATTTGGCCCGGTGACGGCCACGTAGACACCCCGGTGGGCGACAAAATTTTCGCGGCGGGCAATCTCCAGGGCCCGGTCGATCAGCGGCTGGGTGTAGGGGGCAGACATGTCGGGAAAGCGGGGGCCCAGCCGATCGTCATTGATGCCGATCAGTGGATTGTCGTGCATCAGGTTGATGTGGTCGTCGATCACCATGATGTCGCCGCTGGCGTAGTGCGGATTGAGGCCGCCGCAGGCGTTGGTAACCACCAGCAGTTCAATGCCCAGCCGGTGGAGCACCCGCACTGGCAGGGTGATCTGAGCCGCCGGGTAGCCCTCATAGGCGTGCATCCGCCCCTCCAGCACGATCACTGGTACGCCCTCAAGCATGCCGCAGACCAGCTGCCCGGCATGGCCGTGGGCGGTTGAGCGGGCGAAGTGGGGGATCTCCTCGTACGGGATTTCGACCCGATCGGTCACCCCTGCCGCCGCGGCCCCCAGACCGCTGCCCAGAATGATGCCAACCTTGGGCCGGTGCGGCCAACGCTGGCTGATCGTGTCACAGGCGGCGGTGATCTGGTCGTACTGCTCAAGCATGATGGGGCTCACTTCCTGGTCGGCGGGAGGGGCACCACCGTCGGAAACAACCCGCCGGTGGCAATCAGCCCTGGCCGAGCAGGCTGCGGAACTCGGGATCGTCCCGCAGCGAGTCAAGGTCGGGATCGACCTCGAGGTGGCCGAGGTCGTCGTAGCCGAGCAGGATCGCCCGTGACAGTGAGGCGATCGCCTCACGGGTCTGGCCCGCCCTGGCCAGGGAGCAGCCGTGATTGTAGCGGACCAGCGGATCTTCAGGCAGCAGATCGACCAGCCGGCCGTCGAGTTCCACGGCCCACTCGGTTTCCCCCTTCTTCGAGACCAGCTCCGCCAGCACCCGGAGCACCTCGACGTCACTGTCATTGCGGCTGAGCAACTGGTCAAAGAACTCGATGTCGAAGTCGAGCTGCGACAGATTCCCGAACCACCGGCTTCTCCGGGGAGACGCCTTCCGGCCTTGGGGGGCATTGGCTCCAGTCATGGCTGACTCCAGCTGATCCGGCCAGGAAAGTTCCTTCGCCTGGCTATTTCTTGCCTCCCGACGGCTTGCCGGGGGGAGGGGCTTCCGGTTCGAGGTCGTCGGGATGGTCCCAGTCGGGATCGGTCTCCTCTTCCTCGAAGTCATCGTCAAAGTCATCGTCGAAGTCGTCAAAGCTCGACTCTTCATCGGCCAGTGGGTCATCGCCGGTCAAGTTGTCGTCATCACCCACGTCCAGATCGTCCTCGCCGTCATCAGCCGAGCAGACGACAGCGGCTCGCTGTCCCGCCCAGAGTTCGGCAGCCGTACCTAAAGCCCAACCGGTTTGGCGGTGCGGCCACCATGGCTGACCGCCGCCCGGCCGGCGATTCCAGAGACTACGGATGGGGGGGGCGGCGAAAAATGGCTGTGGCATGGACGAACGCTTCGCGGGAAAGGAGAAAACCCGAGGTTACCGATTGGAAAAGCTATACGGCCCGGGCGGCTCAGGGAAGGGGGCCGGCGGCTGCTGCCCGGCGAAATCGGCTGCCTGAGCCGACCGCCCGGCAATCGCGCCGGCACCTCAGGTGTGATAATCGGCATTCAACCGCACGTATTCGGCGGTCAGATCGCTGGTGAAGAAGCGAATGGCTCCTGGGCCGGACCCCAATTCAATTTCGATGGTGGTCTCGCGGTTATCGCGAATCGAGGCTGATACGGCGGTGGCGTCAAACTCGACCGGCGCGGCGTTGCGGAACAGTTCGGCGCCGTTGACCCGCAGAACCAGCCGGCCTGGATCGAAGCCGACCCCGGCGTATCCGGCTGCCGAGACAATCCGGCCCCAGTTGGGGTCGGCTCCGCTGACAGCGGTTTTGACCAGCGGGCTGTCGGCCACGGTCCGGGCGACCCGGCGGGCGTCATCGCGGCTGTCGGCCCCCGAAACATCGATTCGGATGATGTGGGTGGCCCCCTCGCCATCATCGGCGATCTCGTGGGCCAGCGTCTGGCAGGCCTCGATCAAGGCCGCCCCGCAGGCCTCCAGGTTGTCACCGGTCAGTGGCTCGGCATCGGCTGCTCCGTTGGCGATCAGCAGCACAGTATCGTTGGTGCTCATGTGGCCATCGACACTGACACAGTTGAAACTCACCTCGGTCGCCTCGGCCAGTAGCCTTTGGGCATCCTCCGGCGTCAGGGCGGCATCTGTCACCACGATCCCGAGCATGGTCGCCAGTTTCGGGCCGATCATCGCGGCCCCCTTGGCCATGCCGAGCAGGCGGAAGCTGGCATTGTCGGCGGTGCGGCCGAAGCAGCCACCGGCAAACTTGGGGCGGGTGTCGGTCGTCAACAGACCCCGGGCCGCCCGCACCACACTGGCCTCGTCATCACCCAACTGGCCGGCAACCGTACGAATGCCCGACTCAATTTTCTCCCGCGGCAGGAACTCACCGATGATGCCGGTCGACATCACCAGCACACTGCCCTCGAGACTGCCGATTGCCTTGGCGGCCGTGGCTGCCATGGCGGCGGTGTCTTCGTCGCCACGGCTGCCGGTGCAGGCATTGGCATTGCCCGAGTTGACCACCACGCCGCGGAAGCCGGTGCCCGGCGTGCGGGCCCGGTCGTAGGCGACGGGGGCGGCGTAGACCAGATTTTGGGTGTAGACGCCCGCGGCAGTGGCGGGCCGGTCGGAGACGACCAGCGTGAGGTCTTCGCGGGTGGGGTTCCGCTTCAGCCCGGCGTGCAGGCCGGCCACGCGAAACCCGCGGGGCAGGGGGGGCACGGGGCCCCGGATCGGTGTTTCGGCAATGGCCATCGGCGGTTCTTAGAGCAGCCCCAGGGTTTCCGGGAAACCGTGCATGCAGTTGAAGTTCTGCACCGCGGCCCCCGCAGCTCCCTTGACGAGATTGTCGAGGCAGGAAATCAGCAGTAGTCGGTCCCGGACGGCCCGGGCGGTGAAGTCGCAGAAGTTGGTGTCGACAGTGTCCTTCGTGCCGGGCAGGTGATCGACCAGCCGTACGAACCGTTCGCTGCCGTAGGCCTCCCGCCAGATGGCGTTCACCTGGTCCTCGGTTACGCCGGGGCTGGGCCGGACATAGATCGTGGCCAGGATGCCCCGGTCCATTGGGACAAGTTGTGGGGTAAAGATCACCTCCGGCCGGGTCTCGGCGTGCCGGGCGATGATCTGCTCGATCTCCGGCGTATGCCGGTGGCGGCCGACGTTGTAGGGCGAGAGGCTTTCGTTGCACTCGGGGAAGTGCGTCATCAGTTTCGGGGTGCGGCCGGCACCGCTGACACCGCTTTTGGCGTCGACGATGATGTCGGCCGGGTCGATCGCGCCGGCCTTCACCAGCGGGGCCAGGGGCAGGATGGCCGCCGTGGCGTAACAGCCGGGATTGGCGACCAACTCGGCCGGAACGATCTGCTCACGGAACAATTCTGGCAGCCCGTAGACCACCTTGCCGAGGCGTTCGGGATCGACATGGCTCTGCCCGTACCAGTCGGAGTAGGTGGTGGCATCATCGAGGCGATAGTCTGCGCTGAGGTCGACCACCCGGCAGCCGGCCGCCAGCAGGTCTGGCACGACTGCGGCACTGGCGCAGTGCGGCAGGCAGCAGAAGACAACGTCGGCCCGGCGGCCGATGGCGGTGGGGTCGAGATCCTCCAGCGGCAGGTCGAGCCGACCGACCAGGCTGGGGTGGACACTCGAGACCGGCGGGTTCCCCTCCTGCCGGCTGGTGACCGCGACGATCTCCACCTCGGGGTGCCGCAGCAGGTGCTTGATCGATTCCAGTGCGGTGTAGCCGGTGGCACCGAGGAGGGCGACTTTGATCACGGGGCGAGCGAACGAAGGAGGGGGTGAACGAAGAGCGGACGGCGGCTCTCGGGCGGCCACCGAAAGCCTACCACTATACCAAAGGTTGAGCCGGGCCGTGGGTCAGGATCCATCTGCCCCATCCACCACCTGCCGGCGATCGATGTGCCGTAGCAGCCAGCGGGCCACGGCCGCCTTCGAGCCCTTCCGGCTGCCGACCAGCCGATGCTGGCGGTCGTAGACACTGACCGCGGTGGTGGTTGAGTTGAGGGCGGAAAGATCGTTGAGCACGATCAGATCACAGCGTTTCGCGGTGATTTTCTCAAGGGCCCGGGCAGGGTTTCCATCAGGCTCGAGGGCAAAGGCGACCATCCACTGCCCGGGGCTCGCCCGGCGGGCGAGGGTGGCGATGACGTCCCGGGTCGGTTTCAGGTCGAGGCTGAGGCCCCGCTGGCGCGGCAGTTTGCCGGCGGCCCGACTGGCCGGCTCGAAGTCGCAGGGGGCGGCGGTGGCGATCACACCAGTCACCGCTGGCAGCCGCTCGAGGCAGGCGGTGAGCATTTCCGCGGTGGTGATGACTGGCACCACTGTGGCCTCCCGCGGGTACCGCACACTGACCGGTCCGCTGACGACAGTCACCCGATGGCCAGCAGCCACGGCGGCCCGGGCAATTGCGGCCGCCATCCGGCCACTGGAGGCATTGGTGAGATACCGAACGTCGTCGAGGTAAGCCCTCGTGGGGCCGGCAGTAATCAGGAGGTGGGCCATGAACGGATGCGGACAGGCGTTGGCTTTTCAAATGTTGCGGGGGGCGAGTGCCGCTGCAATGACAGCGGCGATGGTGTCGGGTTCGGCCATCCGGCCACTGCCCGACTGCCGGCAAGAGAGCCAGCCTTGTTCCGGCGGAATGATGGTCAGGCCATCCTTTACGAGCTGCTGCACATTTCGCTGGACGGCCGGCTTGGCCCACATCGCGGCGTTCATGGCCGGGGCCAGCAGCACCGGGCACTCGGCGCAGAGCAGCAGGGTTGAAAGTAGGTCATCGGCAATCCCCTGGGCGGCCTTGGCCAGGACATCGGCAGTGGCCGGCGCAACCACGATCAGGTCGGCCCGCTGGGCCAGTTCAATATGGGCCCCCAGAGGAAAGCGGGCGGGGTCGAAGCTGCGGGTGGCGACTGGCCGGCCGGTCAGGGCCGCGAACGTGGCCACTCCGATGAACCGGCGGGCATTGGTGGTCAGAACTGCCGAGACGCCTGCCTGCTGCTGTACCAGGCTGCTGGTGAGCGCTGCAGCCTTGTAGGCGGCAATGCCGCCACCAACAGCGACGACGATTTCACGACCGGCAACAGGGTCTTGCATGAAATTGTGGGAGCGGAGAAGAACGCCAAAACGCAGGCCGCCAGCTCTTCAGAGGGTACGTCGTATGTATTCCCGCCGCAATTCTGGTCGCCTAATGACGAACAATTTGTGCGTCCATCAGGGCCCGGCTGTCTCCGGCAGCCTCAGACCATTGCCCTGCACGAGCTGCTCGCAGAATCGGTTTGAGCCAGCTGAGCTCCTGCTGTGAGAGCCTTCCCTCAGCGGCCGAGGCATCGATCTGTTCCGCAAGCTGGTCAATCTTCTCCGACCGCTGCCGGCGGCTGAGGCTGTGGATGGCCGTGGCGTACTGGTAGCCAAGGGGGCTGAGTTCTCCGTATCGACCACAGCCGCAGCAGGGTGCGAGTGTCAGGCCAAAAAGTGTCAAGCAGATTGCCGATCGGTTCACAGTCCGCTTCCTCCGTTGATCACTTCACCCTCATTCATGCTTGATGCGGCCGCGAACACAATCAGATCAATTGAATTGGAAATGAGTTTGACTGAGGCGTCGCCCATGGCGACGAAGCCACCGGCTGGGTGCTCGGCGTACATCTGACCAACGTGGTAGGTGGGAAAGTTCACCGGGTGGATGATGGGATCCCCGGTGATGTCGAGTTCGCCGCCGCTGGGGCCGGCGTGGACCAGCACCAGGGTGGCGGCCGCATCGGGCCCATTCTCAGGCGTTGAAAATGCTGGATGGGTAAAGCCGCCAGGGACCACGCCGACCCAGGTCTTCTCGCTGAGGCCGGAACTGTGCTCGCCCAGAAAAATCGTGTGACTGGTGCCATCGGTCACCTGCTTCATGGTGACGGCTGAGTTGCGAAAGAAAGGGCCATCGGCAACTTTGGCTACATCGCCGTGATGCACAACAGTAGCCGTGGTGCTCGTATAAATGTTGGTGAAGATAAGCCCCGATCCGCTTGCACCGCACTCACCCCAGCACGACTCTTGGCCGTGGCTGGCGACGTAGTGAGAGCGACCCACGGTGATTGGCCCGGTGCCATGATTGACTGCGTTTCCGGTCTGGTTGGTCACGACGAACGGGGTTCTCGGGCCGGTTGAACTGGGGCAGAGAAACGTCGGCAAGGTAGTGGCGATAGCTGCTGCATTCGAGGCATTCCAGACAGGTGTTCTGAGATCGATGCCAGCAGCGACGGCGTTCTCTTCCAGATATGGCAGCAGGTGGGCTGCCCAGCCCCAACCGGGCGAGGCATCCCAGGTGACGCTGTCACGGTCGGCTGGCGGCGGGCTTGTCAGCGAATCTGAGGCATAGCCGGGGGGGAGCCTGCGGCGGGCTGACTCATAGCTGTGGATTGCAATCGCGATTTGCCGGAGCTGATTGCCGCACTGGCTGCCGCGAGCCGACTCGCGGGCCTGCTGGACGGTTGGCAGCAGGAGCCCGATCAGGACCCCGATAATGGCGATCACCACCAACAATTCAATGATGGTAAAGCCAGGCCTGCCGGCAGGGTCGTTGAACTTTTTCAGCCGCAAAGAAGCACCATTTTGAATGCGCTTAAAATATTTTTTGAGAAATCAAAAATCCCGCGGAATGATAAGGGCGTGAGGTCCGGAAGTCAACGCCGGGCCGTGGATGGCCCGGCGGCACTCACCTCGCTCACCGAACATGGATGCGAGGCCCGCGAAGCGGGGGACACTGGGCGTTTGCCTGCGAAGCCAAAGGCTGCGGGGCCATGATGGCCCCGCGGAACCACCCCACGCGACCGAGCAGGATGCGAGGCCCGCGTAGCGGGGAAACCCTTGGCGTTTCCCCGCGGAGCCAAGCGGACGGGGCCATGGATGGCCCGTCCGCGTGAAAAACTAAAAGCTCGCGTCGAAGTCCAGCGGGCCGCCCGCTTCAGGTGACTCCCCGGTGATCCGCAGATTCATCGAGGTGTCGAGGAAGATTTTGTCCTGCTTGATCTCCTCGATCACGATCTGCATTTTGTCATCGCTATCGATGTCGACCAGCGGCCGGCCGCCGGCATTGAGGGCGACGAGCCGCTTCTGGATGAGCGTCGAGAGTTTGAACCGGCCGCCAACCTTGTTGACGATTTCTTCTTCACGGAGGTCATCGATCATGTCGAGTCTGTCTGTCCTGGGGAGTCGGGCAACGGAAATGGGGTTGAGTGAGGGTCAGGCTGTTGTCTGCTGCGTCGTCGGGTGCCGCGGCAGGCCGGCGTCGGAAAGAATGGTTTTGATTGCCGCAAGGGCGTCATCCACGCGGTCGTTGATGACCCGGTGTCGGTAGTGGTGTGACTGGCTCAGTTCGCGATGGGCCACCTCGAGCCGACGGGCAATTGCCTCGGGAGTTTCGGTGCCGCGGCCACGCAGCCGCTGTTCAAGTTGGGCCGGATCGGCCGGCTCGACGAAAATTGTCACCGCCCGAGGATATCGTTCGAGAATTGAAAGCGTACCCTCAACGTCGATTTCAAGCACTACCCACTGCCCCCGGGCCAGTCGGGGACTGACCTCGTCCTCGAGCGTGCCGTACCAGTACTGCCGGCCGTAGACCTGGCAGCATTCGATGAACTCACCGGCAGCCCGCCGCTGGTCAAACTCGGCTGCTGCGAGGAAGTGGTAGTCAATCCCGTCCTGCTCCCCCTCCCTCGGAGGGCGGGTTGTCGCCGAGACGCTGGGGATCAGTTGCGGGCAGTCGGCCAGCAGTCGTCGCAGCAGCGTCGATTTACCGACCCCCGATGGGCCGGAGATGACGACTAGTTGACCGGGTATCTCACTCATCTTGTTGTTTTACCCCACCGCCAGCCCGGTTGAAAAGTGGGGGCAGGGTGCTGTTCAATCCCGGCACCCGATGGCCATCAGGCTGCCGAGCGATGAGGGGGCGGGGAAGGGGCCGCCGGCTCACTCGATATTCGCCGCCTGCTCGCGGATCCGCTCGATCTGCGATTTCAGGTCGACAACGGCATGGGCAATGGCGACGTCGACCGACTTTGAACCGATGGTATTCGCCTCCCGCCCCAGTTCCTGGGCGAGGAAGTCGAGGCTGCGGCCGGGTGCGGTGTCGGCCAGCAGGCTCCGGAACTGCTCCACATGGCTTTCCAGCCGGACGAGTTCTTCCGAGATGTCCGAGCGGTCGGCCAGCAGGGCGACCTCGCGGATGAGGTCGTTGTCGTTGAGCCTCGCTTGGTGAGATTCCAGCACCTTCGCCACCCGCTCAAGCAGTCGCTGCCGGTGTTCGACCACCACCTCCGGTACCCGTTGCCTGATGGCGATGACCAGCCGGTCGATTTCCTGACAGGCCTGTTCGAGGTCAGCGACCAAGGCGTTACCCTCTGCCCGACGCATCGCATCGAGCTGGTCGATGGCAGCGGCGGTTGCCGTGGCAACCACTGGCCAACTCGCCTCGACTGCCGCGGTGTCGGGGGGGGAATCGTGCAGGACCCCGGGCAGGCCGAGGAGCGGATCGATTGCCTGCGGTGTCGGCAGCCCCCGGGTGTCGCAGAACGACTCCCAGTCGTCGAGATAGGCCGCCAGTTGCTCGCGGTCGAGCCGCCGGCCGCTGGGGACCGCAGTGCCGGTCACCTCGAGGCTGACCTGCAGGCTGCCTCGTTTGATCCGCTCGCGGAGCGCGGCCTCCAGCCGGGGCTCGAGCAGGTGGAAACCTTCGCGGGTGCGAATCGTGCACTTGAAGTGCCGGTGATTAACGCTGCGGATCTCAACCCGGCAGACAACACCCTGGCTGTCGGCAAAGCCTTCGCCGCATCCTGTCATGCTGCGGGCCATGCGATGCTCCGGCGGCTATTCGGCCGGCTTTTCAGTCGGGGTATCGGCAGCATCGACCGCCGCAGCATTCGGTTCCGCCGCGGCGGGCTCACTGCTCGTGCCTGTCGTCTCGGCTGCTGCCGGCTTAGCGGAGTCGGCCGGCTGCTCGCTTGTTGGGGCCTCCGTTGCAGGGAGGGCTGCTGGTTCGGCCGAACTGTCCGCCGGTTCGATGGGCTCCGCCTCGGTAGTGCCAAGCCCTTCAATCGCGGCGGGTGCCGCCGCCCCCAAATTGGTGCTGAAGAGTGACTGCTGGGTGCCCAGGACGTTGATTGAGAGAATGCAGAGCAGAATCCAGAAAGTGGCGACACCGATGGTGATTTTGGTGAACAGGTCGCCCGCCTTGGTGCCGAACGCACTCTGCCCCCCCATGCCGCCAAGCGCACCAGTCAGACCACCGCCGCGGCCCCGCTGGATGAGGACCAGCAGAATCAAAAAGATCGATGTGCCGACGAGCGTGAAGCCGAGCAGAAAGCGGACAAACGTGAGCATCGCGAACGGAATCTCCTGGAAAAGGGCGACTGGGGATACTGGCCGGCTACAGCTCCGATAATGTACCGACCGGCGGTGATGGCGACCATCCCGAACCGAAGCGGGTCAGGCCACGGCGGCAAAGTGCTTACTGATCGCCAGAAAATCGGCCGCCTTGAGGCTGGCGCCACCGACGAGGGCTCCGTCGATGTCAGGCTGCGAGGCCAGCACCGCGGCGTTGTCGGGTTTGACGCTGCCGCCGTACTGGATGACAACGCTGTCGGCCGTGGCGGTGTCGGCCAGGCTGGCCAGTTGGCTGCGGATCAGGGTGTGCACCTCCTGGGCCTGCTCGGGGGTGGCCACCTTGCCGGTGCCGATCGCCCAGACCGGCTCGTAGGCAATCACGGTGCCGGCCAGTTCGGCGGCTGAGAGACCGGCCAGCGATCCGTCAATCTGACCCGTGACAACGGCGGCTGTCCGGCCCTGTTCACGTTCCTCCAGGGTCTCACCGACGCAGACGATCGGGGTCAGTCCGACCGCGAGCGCGGCCTTGGCCTTGGCGTTGACGATCGCGTCAGTCTCGCCGAACAGCGTCCGCCGCTCGGAGTGGCCGACGATGCACCAGCGGCAGCCGACGTCGAGGAGCATGGCCGGGGCGATTTCGCCGGTGAAGGCCCCGTTGGGCTGGTCGTGTAGGTTCTGGCCGCCAAGCGTCACGCCAGATGGGCTGGTGCCTGCGGCAAGCTGCAGGGCCGTGGCGACCGCCTCGAGATAGATCGCCGGTGGGCAGAGCACCAGATCGACGCTGCCGCAGTCGGCTGCGCCGGCGGCCACTGCCTCGGTCAGGGCGACCGCGGTGGCGTGGTCGAGGTTCATCTTCCAGTTTCCAGCAACGATGCGGCGGCGGGTGGCCATGCGGACTCCTTGGTGGTGTTGGTGGGGCGTTGAGAAAAAGGGTGGTTCAGCGGGGGCGGCTGCTGCCGCCGCTGACCCGGCTGTTGTATCAGCCGACGAGGGCCGCCGCAGCGTAGCTGCCGAGAATGGCGACCCGGGTGCAGCGTTTTTCGAGCGAGGCAATCGCCCGTCGCACCCGCAGGTCGTCGCGGTGGCCCTCGAGTTCGACAAAGAAGATGTAGCCCCGTTTCTCGCCCGCCAGCGGAAATGACTCGATCCAGGTCAGGTTCAGTTTCTGCCGCTTGGGAATGGCCAGGGCGTCGGCCAGGCCGCCGGGGCGGTGCTCGATCTCGAACATCAGTGCGGTCTTGTCCTTGCCGGTCCGTTTGGCGTCGGCATGGCCGATCACGGCAAAGCGGGTGGTGTTGCCAGCAACGTCCTCGATTTCCTCAGCGAGAATCGACAGGCCATAGTGGACCCCGGCCTGCCGGCTGGCAATCGCCGCCGCGTTCGGTGTGCGGGTCGCTGTTTCGGCCGCCTTGCTGGTGCTTGTCACCTCGATCAGCTGGGCATCGGGCAGGTGGCGAGCCAGCCAGTTTCGGCACTGCGACAGTGCCTGCGGCCGGCTGTAGACCTCGCGGATGTCGTGTCGTTCACAGGCAGCCAGCAGGGTGTGGTGAATCCGCAGCGGCACCTCGGCGCAGATCTTCACCGGCATCCGGGAGAGGTTGTCGAGGGTGTCGGCGATGCGGCCATCGGTCGAGTTTTCCAACGGCACAACGCCGTAGTGAGAGTGGCCGGCCAGCACCTCCTCGAAGGCGGCCGAAATGCTCGAGACTGGGACGAACTCGACCGCGCTGCCAAACCGGTGCAGAGCGGCGAGGTGGCTGTAAGTCCAGGCCGGGCCGAGGTGGGCCACCCGCAGATGCTGTTCGATGGCCCGCGAACCAGAGATCAGCTCGCGAAAGATTGCCTTGAGGCTGTCGTCGGCGAGGGGCCCGCCGTTGGCGGCCGCAACGCGGTCCAGCACCAGCTCTTCTCGCGACGGGTCGTAGGTGAGTTCGCCGCTGGCCGCCTTCAGGTGGCCGATCTGTCGCGCGACCTCAGCCCGCTGATTCATCAGATCGACCAGTTCCCGATCGATGCGGTCGATCTGCCCGCGCAAGCCGGACAGACCTGTCCGCTTGGCGGCGGTCTTTTTGGGGCGTCGGGGCGTGGGGGCGGGTGTGGCCATACTGCCTCTGGGACGGCCAAAATGGCAGGGCATGGACGGCAGCGGCACCGCTGTCGTCGCCAACCGCACACTCTACCCTCCAGATTTCCCCGGTAAATACGCTGCTTCGCCGGGAATTTCCCGGTTGAGTCGGGTCGGCTAGCAGTTCCCGGGGCGATGGCACGGGCTTTGCATTCTTTCTCGAGCGGCCACACAGTCCGACAATTCCGGGCCTTTTGGGTGTGCCGGCCGCGGCGGCAGCTGGTGTACCCCGGCAGCCGCCGACGGCCCGTGAGACCACGATCCACCTGATTCACGAGAGGAACAAAACCCATGGCAACCAAGCAGGGCGAAAAGATCATCGGCATCGACCTCGGCACCACCAACTCGGTCGTGGCGGTGATGGAAGGCAACGAGCCGAAGGTGATCGCCAACAAGGAGGGGAACCGGCTCACCCCCAGCGTGGTCGCCTTCAACGACAAGGGGGAGACGCTGGTGGGCGACATTGCCCGCCGGCAGGCGGTGACCAACCCCAAGCGGACGATCTACTCGATCAAGCGATTCATGGGCCGGCGGCACAACGAGGTCGCCAGCGAAGAAAAGATCGTACCCTACGAGGTCGTCGGTGGGCCCGAGGACTACGTCAAGGTCAAGGCGGGTGACAAGGAGTTCACCCCGCCGGAGATCTCGGCCAAGGTGCTGCGCTCGCTCAAGGAGTCGGCGGAGAGCTACCTGGGCCACAAGGTCAACAAGGCGGTGATCACCGTCCCGGCCTACTTCAACGACGCCCAGCGGCAGGCCACCAAAGATGCCGGCCAGATCTCTGGTCTCGAGGTGATGCGGATCATCAATGAGCCGACTGCGGCAGCTCTTGCCTACGGGATGGAGAGCAAGAACCAGGAAAAGATCGTGGTCTTCGACCTTGGTGGCGGCACCTTCGACGTGTCGGTGCTCGAGGTAGCAGACGGTGTCTTCCGGGTGATCAGCACCAACGGCGACACCCATCTCGGCGGTGACGACTTCGACCAGACGCTGATCAACCATGTGGCCGACCAGTTCCAGAAGGAACAGGGCATTGACCTGCGGAAGGACACCATGGCCCTGCAGCGGCTGCAGGAAGCCTGCGAAAAGGCGAAGAAAGAGCTGAGCTCCGCTCAGAGCAGCGACATCAACCTGCCCTTTATCACGGCTGACGCCTCCGGCCCGAAGCATCTTCAGTTGGCGATCACCCGGGCCCAGTTCGAGGAGATGTGTGACGGCCTGGTGGAGCGATGCCGGGGACCGGTGGTTCAGGCGCTGAAGGATGCCAAACTCGACCCGAAGGAGATCGACGAGGTGGTACTCGTCGGCGGCTCAACCCGAATTCCGAAGGTTCAGGAACTCGTCAAGAAGATCTTCGGCAAGGAGCCGCACAAGGGTGTGAACCCGGACGAGGTTGTGGCCCTCGGGGCGGCAATCCAGGGTGGCGTGCTGGCCGGTGATGTTCAGGACGTGCTGCTGCTCGACGTGACGCCGCTGTCGCTCGGGATCGAGACCGAGGGGGGGCTGTTCACCAAGCTGGTCGAGCGGAATACCACGGTGCCGACCGAGCGGAAGCAGGTCTTCAGCACAGCGGCTGACAGCCAGACCGCCGTGACCGTAAGCGTGTACCAGGGTGAGCGGCCGATGGCCAAGGACAACCGGCTGCTGGGCCAGTTCAACCTCGAGGGCATTCCGCCGGCGCCGCGGGGCACGCCGCAGATCGAGGTTAAGTTCGACATCGACGCCAACGGCATCCTGGCCGTCAGCGCGAAGGATCTCGGTTCGAACAAGGAGCAGTCGGTCACCATCGAGCAGTCGAGTGGTCTCAATGAAGAGGAGATCGAGCGGATGCGGAAGGATGCCGAACTGCATGCCGAGGAGGACAAGCAAAAGCAGCGACTGGCTGAAGTCCGGAACCGGGCCGAGGCGCTCTGCTTCCAGACCGACAAACTGATCAAGGAGAACGAAGACAAGCTCTCTGACGCCGACAAGGCACCGCTAGAAGCCGCCATCGCCAAGGCCCGCGAGGCGGCCAAGGGAGAGGATGCCGATGCGATCCAGTCGGCGCATGATGCCCTCGAGCAGGCCTCGCAGGCCCTGACAAAGGTGCTTTACGACGCCCAGGCCAGGGCCGCTGAGGGTGGCGAGCCTGCCGGCGGCGAGACGGCTGGTGCAACGGCCGCAGCCGACGACACGATCGACGCCGAGTTCGAAGTCAAAAAGGATGGCGAGTAGTCGGCAAGGCCGCGGCCTCAACTGGGGCAGCGGCAGCCCGGCGGGGGGCGGCAGGCAACCTTTGGCACTGCATGCGCAGTCGATCGCGGCTGCCGGAGAGGAGCGACGTCATGGCATTTCGATTCGACAAGTTTACGATCAAGGCCCAAGAGGCAGTGCAGCGGGCCGTTGACCTGGCGGCTGACCGAGGCAATCCGCAGACAACGCCGGTGCATCTGCTGCACTCGCTCGTGGCTGAGCAGGAGGGCATCGTCCGGCCGCTGCTGGAAAAGATCGGCGTCGACCATGGCCACCTTGAGCGGATCATCGAGGCTGAGCTTTCGCACCTCCCCAAGGTCTCGGGCGGGGCCCAGCCGCAGCCCGATCAGGAGCTGATCAAGGTCTTTGAACTGGCCACCTCCGAGTCGGGCACGATGAAGGATGACTTCGTCTCGACCGATCATCTGCTGCTGGCCCTGGCCAAGTCGCCGTCAAAGGCCCAGAACGTGCTGAAGCTGGCGGCCGTCACCGAGAAGGATCTGCTGGCGGGCCTGCAGGCGGTCCGTGGCAGCTCGCGGGTGACCGACCAGAGCCCCGAGGAAAAGTTTCAGGCCCTGGAAAAGTACGGCATCGATTTGGTCCAGCGGGCCAGCCAGGGCAAGCTCGATCCGGTCATCGGCCGTGACAGCGAGATCCGCCGGGTGATCCAGGTGCTCTCCCGTCGCACCAAGAACAACCCGGTGCTGATCGGCGAACCGGGCGTCGGCAAGACGGCAATCGCCGAGGGGCTGGCCCTGCGGATCGTCCAGTCGGACGTGCCCGAGACGCTGCGGAACCGCCGGGTGATCGCCCTCGACCTCGGCGCCCTGATTGCTGGCACGAAGTACCGGGGTGAGTTTGAGGATCGGCTCAAGGCGATTCTGCGGGAGGTCGAAGCGGCAGCCGGCAACGTCATCCTGTTTATTGACGAGCTTCACACCGTGATCGGTGCCGGGGCGGCCGAGGGGGGCAGTGATGCCGCCAACCTCCTCAAGCCGGCGCTGGCCCGCGGGGAACTTCGCTGCATCGGGGCGACCACACTTGACGAGTACCGCAAGCACATTGAGAAGGACGCCGCCCTTGAGCGACGGTTCCAGCCGGTCTTTGTCGGAGAGCCGAACGTGGAGGACACCATTGCGATCCTCCGCGGCCTCAAGCCCCGCTACGAGGCCCATCACAAGGGGGTGAAGATCAAGGATTCGGCGCTGGTGGCGGCTGCGGAACTGTCGCACCGCTACATCGCCGACCGCTTCCTGCCCGACAAGGCGATCGACCTGATGGATGAGGCGACCAGCCGGATCGCCATGGAACTGCAGAGCGTGCCGAGTGAGATCGACGAGGTGCAGCGGCGGCTGGTGCAGCTGGAGCTGGCCGGCCGGCAGCTGGCCGAGGAGACCGAGCCGCACGCCAAGGAGCGGCTGGCCGAGATCGAAGCCGAGGCGGCCGAGTTGCGGCTGCAGCTGGCGAGTCTTCGCGAGCAGTGGGAGGCCGAGAAGTCGGGTGTTGGCAGTGCCCAGGAGCTGCGGCAACAGCTTGACGAGGCCCAGGTGGCCTTCGACCAGGCCAGTGCCCAGGTGAAGGAGCGGCAGGCCTCAGGCCAGGCGGTGAGCGAGGCGATGTATCAGCAGCTCTACGAGCTGGACGTCCGGCGCAAGCAGCTGGCCGATCGGCTCGAGCGGGAGGAGGCTGAGAAGGAGGCGGCCGAGCGGGACACGGCCAAAGAGGCCAAGCCGACCAAGCGACTGCTGCGACGGGCGGTCGGGCCGGAGGAGATTGCCGAAGTGGTCAGCTCGTGGACGGGCATTCCGGTCACCCGGCTGGTCGAGACCGAGCGGGCAAAACTGCTGGTGCTCGAAGAGCGGCTGCACCAGCGGCTGGTCGGGCAGGAAGAGGCGGTGGAGGCGGTCAGCAATGCCGTCCGCCGCAGCCGGTCAGGGCTGCAGGACCCCAACCGCCCCATCGGCTCGTTCATCTTTTTGGGGCCGACCGGCGTCGGCAAGACCGAACTCTGCAAGGCGTTGGCACAGGTGCTCTTCGACGATGAGAACGCCATGGTTCGCATCGACATGAGCGAATACATGGAAAAGCACACGGTGGCCCGGCTGATCGGAGCGCCCCCCGGCTATGTCGGCTACGAGGAGGGCGGCCGGCTGACCGAGGCGGTGCGGCGGCGGCCCTACTCGGTTGTGCTGCTCGATGAGATCGAGAAGGCTCACCGCGATGTCTTCAATGTGCTGCTGCAGGTGCTCGACGACGGTCGGCTGACCGACAGCCTTGGCCACACCGTTGACTTCACCAACACCATCGTGGTGATGACGAGCAACGTCGGCAGCCAGATGATCCAGGAGATCACCAAAGAGAAGGGCAGTGCCGAGGAGGTCCGTGAGGCGGTCCAGGAGGCCCTCGCCAGCCGCTTCTTGCCGGAGTTCCTCAACCGGATCGACGAGACGATCGTCTTCCATCCGCTCGACGAGCGGCACATCCACCGGATTGTCGGGCTGCAGCTTGACCGGCTGGTGGGCCAGGCGGCGAAGGCGGGGATCGAGCTCGAATACGGCGAGAGCGTGGTCGATGAGATTGCTCGGCTGGGTTACGACCCGGTCTACGGCGCCCGGCCGCTGAAGCGGGTGATCCAGCAGCAGTTGCAGAATGCCCTGGCGCGGGAACTCCTCGGCGGTGAGTTCGTGGAAGGCGACCGAGTGGCGATCGCCTTTCAGCAAGACGAGTTCACCTTCACGAAGCTCGAACCGGCAACAGCAGGCTGAGATGTCAACACCCTCTGACCGTTCGTAGATGTCGAAGCCGCGACCGCAAGCGACATCCGGGAAGCCTGAGCCTCAGGGCTTGGCTTTGCGCTGTGCGGGTCCCATGCCCTGAAGCCCGAGCCGAGGGAATGCGATTTGGGTGCAAGGGGCGCGGCTTCTCTCAGCTTGCGCTTCGGGCTTCGAAGCAGGGGGCTCCGGTGCTAGACGAGTTTCGCCGGTGCGTTGAGCGGAACCCATGTCATTGAAGCCCGAGGCGCGAGCCGAGGGAATGCGGTTTTAGGTGCGAGAGACGCTGTATCTCTCAGCTTGCGCTTCGGGCTTCGAAGCATGGGGGTTTTTTTAGGTGGCCGCGAAGTCGCACCATCAGAAGCCGCCAGGGCCTTTCCGCCTTGTTTCGCGCGAGTTCGACCGCAGACGTGCCCTGTAGCAGAAACAACCAGACCGGAAGCACGTACTGCTTCGGGCGGTTTTCCGACTCAGGCCGAGCGATCCTCGAGCCCAAGGCGGATGATCAGGTCTTCACAGCCCGGGGTTAGCTTTCGCAGTTTTTCCGCGATCAGCAGTTTTTCGCTCGCGGTTGCCTTTGGCAGCTTGGCCTGAAACGTTGCCACCTTCTGCCGGCGATGCCGCCGCCGCTTAATTTCCTTCATTCGGTTACTGATACCGCCCATGGATGTCTCCTAAAAGTGTTCGATTGAGCCTCGTACTGTAGTTGAGCCGGTAGGTGTCGTCAAAGCCAGCCCTTGGGATTCAGGCCCAGCAGGGAGTAGACTTTCCGGTACCGCCGGCCCTGGGGCCATCCGCCCCGGCCGACACCGGGACGGGTGGCAGAGCGGTTGAATGCACCGGTCTTGAAAACCGGCAGTCGTGAAAGCGGCTCGTGGGTTCAAATCCCACCCCGTCCGTTAGTGGCTTGCTTAGGCAGCCCGCCTGCTCGCTTGTTTGCTGACAACCCCTGGAGCAATCCCCTCGGCCCGCATCGCTTCCCAATCTGCTTCAGAGGGCTGAGCGATCGTGCCGCAGAGAAAGTCGCCAACAGGAAAGGCGACGTTGAAGTTCTTGTCTGGATAGCGGTGGTGCAGAAAATGGTGACGGGCTACGAATTTGTAGGCTTCCCAGTTGGCGAAAAAACGACCTTTCGGCTGATGCATCTCGAGATGAATTTGATTCCAGATCGTGTGATGCAGAAAGACCACTCCAGGCCAGATCGCCGCGCCCACAAAAAATGTCTGGTAGCCCGTCAGGTAGCCGACCAGCCCGAGCACCAAGCTCAGCGGCAGCCCCTCAAGCAGTCCTTCCCGCAGATTGAGCCGGATGCCCCGGTCCTCGCCCGGCGGCAGCGGTTCATCATGAAAATCCTTGCGGTATTGGCTGTGGTGCTCCACCGCATGGCTGGTGAAAATCCGCTTCCTTGCCGCTGAGTTTCGCAGGAAGCGGAGTCGCGGCACCTTGTGCATCAGATTGCAGTGAATCTGATGCTCAACCATCGACATAAGCACGACCAGCCCGGCAAACCAGGCGATGACGGAGAGCATTTGGAGCAACATTTTGGGGGTCCCGGGTGTTTGAGAAAGCGGGGGGCGACACGTCGCTGCCGACCCTGGGGACCGCAGTTGCCGGAGTTCTAGCAGCACTGCTCGGCTGATGGCAGACCGGTTTTTCCTGGATTCTCCATTACCCCCGCGGCTTCTTCTGTTTTCCTTGAAAGCTCCCTTTTGTCGGTCGGGGCGGCTTGCCGTGGCCCCGGCGGGGACCAAAACGGGACGGACCAGGCCGTTTGCCCGGCCGCTGCTGTCGAAACGGCTCGTCAATTTCATCAACGGCCGACTCCGACGGCGGCGCCGGGACGAAATGCTGCAGGATCGCGGCAGCCACGTCGGTGGGTGGGTGGCCCGCCTCGAGCAGCCGCTCAATCAGCGGCGTTTCCCGAGGGAGCTCATCACTTTCGAGAATGGCCTGCAATTTTCCGAAAAGGGTGTCGGTCCGCCGGTTCTCCACTGCCTCTACGGTCGGCATCTTTTCACGACGAATGCTGGTCCGGGTGAACCGCTCGATTGCCTGCAGTTTGCGGAAGCCGGCTCCCGAGATCAGCGTGACGGCCCGGCCCTTCCTGCCGGCCCGGCCGGTGCGGCCGATGCGGTGGACATAGTCCTCTGGGTCATACGGCAGGTCGTAATTGACCACCAGTTCCAGGTCGTTGACGTCGATGCCGCGGGCGGCAACGTCGGTGGCCACCAGAAACCGAAAGGCAGCCTGCTTGAAGCCATTCATTACCCGGGTCCGCTGCGGCTGGGCCATGCCGCCGTGCAGCCGCTCGGCAGCACAGCCTCGCGCGGAGAGTGAATCGGCCAGTTGCTCAACCATCTGCTGGGTATTGCAGAAGATCAGGCCGCTTCTGACATCAAAGAAATCAATCAGTCGGGACAACGCATCAAACTTGGCATGGTGCCGCACCTCGTAATAGACCTGGTCGACCAGCGGCGGTCCGGCCACCGCTTTGTGCCGAATGGTGACTTGGCGAGGGTCGCGGGAATACGTCTGGACCAGCTTTTTGATTGGCGGGCTGATCGTGGCCGAGAAAAAGACGGTCTGCCGCTCGTCTGTTGCCGCCGCCAGGATGGTTTCAATGTCTTCTCGAAAGCCCATGTCGAGCATCCGGTCAGCCTCATCAAGAATGAGCACCCGGACTGTGGAGAGGTCGAGTGTGCCGCGGCCCAGGTGATCAGTCAGCCGGCCCGGGGTGCCGACAACGATCTGCACCCCGCGCTTCAGTTCGGCAAACTGCCGCTCATAGGCTGCCCCGCCATAGATCGGCAGCGACCTCACGCCCTTCTTGAAGGCGGCGAGCTTGTGAACCTCATCGGCAACCTGCGTGGCCAGTTCCCGGGTGGGCACGAGGATCAGCACCTGCGTCTGCGGCAGCTTCGGATCGACCTGTTCAATGGCAGGAATGCAGAAAGCTGCCGTCTTGCCAGAGCCGGTCTGCGACTGGCCCACTAGGTCATGGCCTTCCAGCAGCAGCGGGATCGCAGCCGCCTGAATGGGCGAAGCCTCTTCAAAGCCAAGCTGGCCCACCGCCTTCAGCAGTTCAGGGGACAGCCCCAACTGCTCAAATGGTAGATGCCCGGGCGAGACTTCCTCTGGGAGGGGGTCGGGCTGAAGGTCTCGGCTCGCCTCTTTGGCCGGCCGCTTCTTGTTGACAACTTTTGTGATTTTCCGCTGCTTCATGGTGGAGCCCTCTCAAGGCAAGGCGTCCCAATGATGCTTTCGGGGACGCGGGCGAAAGGGGCAGAATTGTCGACCCGCCAGAGGATCAAGGCGAGCCAGGCGGGCATGGCTGATGCCGCGCGTCGAAGAGCGTCTTCTCGAACCGTAAGACGTAGCATAGCAGGCAATGATGTCGCCATTGCCGGCGGTCAACGCAAGCGTTATATATTTATGCATGCGAACAACCATCGATATTCCTGACGGCCTCATCGAGCGGGCGAAGCGGGCGGCGGCCCGCCGGAAAACCAGCCTTCGGCGGATCGTCCTCGATGCCCTGGAACAGAGTCTGCGGGAGCGTGCGGCCCCATTCCGGCTGCGGGATGCGGCCGCTGGAGATCCGGCCATTGTCGTTCCGGAGGAAGCGATCAACCAAGCGATCGACTGCCAACGCGAACGGGACTTCCAGCGGTGATCGCCGTCGACACCAACATTCTCGTTCACGCCCACCGCCGCGACGCGAGCCTGCACGATCGGGCCCAACTGCTGATCAGGCGGTTGGCCGAGGGGCCAACGCCTTGGGCCGTCTGTTATCACGCGTTGGTTGAGTTTTTTGCAGTCGCCACGCGGCGGGGACTCTGGGACCAGCCGTCGTCTCCGCGGGCGGCCATCGATCAGATTGAGGCCTGGCGGGAGTCTCCGAGCTTGCGGGTTCTCCACGATACGGAGCACAGCCTCGATCTCCTTTAAGAACTGGCCGTGAACGCCGCCATCACTGGGGCGATGATTCACGACGCGCGAATCGCCGTTTGCTGCACCGTTCACGGGGTCGATGAACTCTGGACCGTCGACCGTGACTTCAGCCGCTTTCCGCAGCTCAGATGCCGGAACCCGCTGCGGGCGTGATGCTCCCCGCGGGCAATCGGGTCACGTTTCATTTGGACCGCGTTCACATTTCATGCAGTCATCGCGCTGGACAAGCCTGCTCTTCGTCGTGGCCGAGATGGGCCTGCTGGCGGCGGCTGCCGGCTTGGGTGGTCCGGCCTGGACCGGCATGACCGTGGTGGCGTTGTTGGCGGAGGTTGCCGCCGGCAGTCAGCTCGTTGGGCTCGCCTGGCTGCTGCCTGCGTTTGGCTGGCTGGCAGCAGCCCGGCTGACGGAGAACCGGGAGCTGTTCTTTCCGTTCGCCATCACGCTGGCGGCCTTCATGGCCTGCCGGCTGCGGCCCCGGTCAGTTGCTGCCGCTGCAGCTGCGGCAGCGGCAGGAAGCGTTGCCTTTCTCGGCATTCGGCTGGCCCAGCAGGCGACCTGGCAGGTGTTGGCCACCGAGGCGGCGGTGACTGCGGGGATTCTGCTGGTGATCACAGCCGCCTGCCGATGGCTACCGCAGCAGTCGTGGGCCACGGGCCTCGTCATGGCGGTTGCGGCGGGGTTGGCCTACGCCGGGCTGGCGGTCTGACCACCGCTCACCAACCCCGCAGCACCCACCCGAGGGCGACGATCAGGCAGATCACGGCCGTGATCACCACCCACATCGGCTGCCGGTAATAGGGCAGGTCTTCAGCCGAGATGTAGTTGCCGCAGGCAGGGCACTGCGGGCTATCCTCCAGCATCTCTTCGCCACAATAGGGGCAGGGCAGGCTGACGGACTCGCCGTCGTCGGCCAGATCGGCGTCGAGGTCGTTATCGTCCCAGTCGTCCGCGTCGTCGGGCATCGTCCGGGCCTCCGTTGCGCTGGTTCGGGGTTCAATCAGGCCGACCGGCAAGCCGGCCGCTCCGCCACGAAGGCTTTGGCTACGCTGGTGCCGCCGGCGACATGGGCGGGTTCGTACGGGCAGTGGCGGCAGCCCGACCCGCAGCAGCTGCCGCGTTTCAAATGGAAGGCCGCAGTGAAGACAACAAAACCGTTCTCTCGGTAGAACGACGTCGGTGTGTCGGCGCTGCCGTTCCCGGCCGAGACGCCTCCTGCCGACGGCTGATCACTGCCTTTGTCTGCCTCAGCGCTGCCATCCATGTCTGGTTCCTCGTCGCCTTCCCTGCAACGTGTCGTCGTCATCTCCGGGGCCGGTGTCAGTGCCGAGAGCGGCCTCACCACCTTCCGCGGCAAAGGCGGCCTCTGGGAGGGGCACCGCGTCAAACAGGTTGCCACTCCGTCGGCCTGGGCCGCCGACCCGGCCTGGCTGCTCCGATTCTACAACGAACGCCGCAAACAGGTGCGACGAGCCCCGCCGGATTGTCATCGATCCTCACATTCCCGAGGCACTCTCGCGGACGGCCTTTGAATGCCTCGCCAAACCGGCCAGCCAAGGTGTCCCGCTGATCGTAGCCGAACTGCTGCGGCACGCAGGGCCATAGCGGGCGGTCGCTTGCCGTTTGGCTCGCTGGCGTTAGCGTTCTCGCGAACGGTCGTTTCACCATCGAGGCGAAGGACTCACTCGATGTTTCTTTCAAGAGTTCACTTGAAGACGAGGAGTCCTGCGTCATGTGCTTTGAAAATCGTTTGCGAATTGGTGCTAGTCGCACCGGCATGTCTCTGGCGGTCATCATCGGCATGGTCATGCCGACCCCGGCCTGGGCTGAATGGTCGTACGACTCGGAGGTCGTGGTTTCAGGTTCCAACGGCGGGTCGTCCGGTGGCTGGCACTCCAGCTACGGGTCGAATGGCGGCTCAACCGGCGGCAGCTCCGGCTCATCCGGCGGCAGCTCCGGGGGCAGTTGGGGCTCATCGGGTGGCAGCCACGGCAGTCGCCGCGCGGCCCGCCGGGCGGCAAGGCGGGCCCGGCGGCACGGTTCCTCAGGTGGATCGTCCGGCGGCAGCTACGGCTCCTCCGGTGGCTCGTATGGCTCATCCGGCGGCAGCTACGGTTCCTACGGATCGAATGGCGGTTGAAAAACGTTGCACCGTCCGGTCCGCCACCGTTGGCAGCGCCACGACGGCGTTGCTGACGGGGTGGTCCGCTTCACGCCACGGACAGGCCTCCCCGTTTCCGGAGATATGTCATGGCGATCCTTCCTGCGATGCGTGCGTTTCGAGCCGCCACCCTGGTCTGCGGTGGCGGTTTGGTCCTCAGTGTGGGCGGCTGTCAGTACCGTGGGGCTGAGGCCGATCCGGCTGCGGCCACTGAACCGGCGGCAAACCCGGCCCCGCACCGCGAGACGGTCCAGCTTGATGACCCCAGCCTGCTTGCCGGCATTCCCGGCGAGGGGCCGCTGACGGCAGCTGAGGCGACCCGCTGGCTCGACGAGCCGACGACCTGTGCGCCGCTTGAACCGATCCTGCCCGACTGGCTGCAGCCGGGGGCCGGCCAGGTGAAGGACCTCGCAGACAACCCGCTGTCGCGGGGCAAGATTGAACTGGGCCGCCAGCTCTTCTTCGACACCCGGCTGTCGGCTGACGGCTCGCTCAGCTGTGCCAGCTGTCACCAGCCGGACCACGGCTTTGCCTTCCCGCGGCCGTTGGCCACCGGGATCGACGGCAGGCCGGGCCAGCGGCACCCGCCAACCCTGCTCAACCGCATCATGCTTGCCGTCGGCGACGACCGGCAGCTCTGGGACGGTTCGGCTGCCTCCGTGGAGGCGGCCCTGCTGCACACCCTGGCCGACGAGCGGGAGATGGGGGCCGACCCGGCGGCCACGATCGCCCGGCTGGAAGCCAACGAGGCCTACTCGCTGCAGTTTGCGGCGGTCTATGGCGGGGTCTCCTGGTCGGCGATCGGCGACGCCCTCGGCGGCTTTGTCAGGTGCCTGGTCACCGGCGACTCGCCCTACGACCATGCCGTGCGGTGGCGGACGTATGAGCGGCTGCCGGAGGATCTGCTGCAGGACGATCCCGAGTTGGCAAGCCGGTTTCTCGCCGCCCAGCAGGCGGCGGCCAAGCAGCCGCTGTCAGAGGCGGCAATCCGGGGCGAGCAGCTGTTTTTCGGGAACCGGGCCTGGAGCAGCAGCTGCCACAATGGCGTCAACTTTACGGACGAGCAGTTCCACAATATTGGCGTCGGCGTCGACCGGGCTGAGCCCGACCTCGGCCGCTTCCGCGTCACCGGCCGCGACGCCGATTGGGCTGCCTTCAAGACGCCCACCATTCGCAATGCCGCGGCGACGGCTCCCTTCATGCACGACGGCAGTCTGCCGACGCTCGCGGCGGTCGTCGACTGGTACGCCCAAGGAGGCCGGCCCAACCGCAACCTCGACTACCGTTTCCGCTGGCTCGAGCCGGGTTCGCTCTCGCCGCGGGACCGGGCCGATCTCGTCGCCTTCATCGAGGCCTGCGGCGGTCAGCTGCCCCAGGTCGAGACCGGGCGGCTGCCGGAGTGACGGGCGGCCTTCGAGACTGCCTGTCCAGTCGCTGCCGCTCCTGGCTTCCTGCCTCGTGGCAAGCGTTGGCCGCACCGCGGGGTGAATAGCAACGGCGCGGCGGCACGAACGAAGACCTCACCATTGGAAGCCGCCGGCGGGAGCCGGCAGGACTGCAAGGGCAAGTTGATGGAGCAGCCGCCGCTCACCCCACGATCAGCCGCACTGCGGCCACGGCGGTGAAGGCCAGCAGCAGCGTGTCGAACAGCTTCTGGGGCAGCCGCCGGACGACGAGCAGGCCGAAGACGAGGCCTGCCACCACGCAGGGGGCCAGCACCAGATCGACCAGCAGCGTGCCGGGATCGATCAGCCCGAGGCTGGCACTGAAGGGGATCTTGCTGATGTTCAGCACGAAGAAGAACCAGGCGCCGGTCGCGACCAGCCGCAGCTTCGGCAGCGACACCGCCAGCAAATACAGCGCGATCACCGGCCCGGCGGCGTTGGCCAGCATCGTCGTCACGCCGCCAAGCATGCCCATCGTCCAGGCAAAGGCCTGCGTGTGCGGCACCGCGGCAAACAGGTCGGCCCGCCACATCCGGGCCAGCTGGCCGGCACTGAGCAGCAGGATGATGCCGCCGGTGATCGGCCGGAAGGCGGCCTCGTCCAGCCGACCGAGCAGGGCCCAGCCAATCACCACCCCGACGACCGCCGGCGGCAACAGCCGCAGCACATACCGCCAGTCAACCTCGCGGCCGACCAGCCAGACCGCACAGCAGTCGCCCACGATCAACAGCGGCAGCAGCACGCCGGTCGAGGCCCTGGCCCCAAACACGCTGGCGAAGATCAGCACATGCACCAGGCTGACGCCCGCCAGCCCGCTTTTGGAAACGCCCACCCCGACCGCGGCGAGCACGAGGAGCAGCCAGGACGCGAGCGACAATTCGGGCATGGGCGGCAATCGGGCGGGGCAGTCGGATGACCCACGGATGGTGACCGGCTTGTGGCCTCCTGTCCATTCCCGATACTTTTCAGCGGTTGGTCCGCTGCCCCATTTTCAGGTTCCGCCATGCTTCGTGCTTCGATTCTGTTGCTCCGCGTTGTTCGTCCGCTGCTGGCCGGCGGTTGCCTGGCCCTCGTCCTCGGAGCCGGCGCGCCGCTGGCGTTCGCCCAGTCGGCTGAGGCTCCCGCCGCCGCAACCCCGGCAGCCACACCAAATGAACCTGAGGCCGCGGCAGACCCCGTGCCGTCGCACGAGCGGCTCGCTACGCTGCTGCGACCGCTGACCAGCGACGAGCTGGCCGAGCAGGCAGCCGGCTGGCGGGACCGGCTCAAAGAGAAGGCAACCGAGATCAGCACGCTCAAGCTGCAGGCAGCCGGCGGGCCGCCTGCGGCTGAGCTGGCCCGGCTGCAAGCGGAACGGACGGTGCTGATCGACCGGCTCAAGACCGTGCTCGACGAGTGGGAACGCAAGGGGGGCGATCCAAAGGAGTATCGGCTCTACGCCTCCGCCGTCAGCGGGCTCGACGTCGATGTCAAAGACACCGCGGCGACGGTCGCGTTTCTGCAGAACTGGCTGCTCTCGCCCCAGGGAGGCCTGCGCTGGGCGGTGAACATCGCCGCCTTCGTCGGCATCCTGTTTGCAGCCTGGCTGCTCTCGAAGATTCTCAGCAGCCTCACCGGCAAGGCGCTCTCCCGGGTGAAGGGGGCCTCGTCGCTGCTGCGGAGTTTCATGGTCAACTTTGTCCGGCAGGCGACGCTGATTCTCGGGCTGGTGATGGCCCTGTCGGCCCTTGAGATCAACACCAGCCCGCTGCTGGCACTGATCGGCGGTGCCGCCTTCGTGATCGGCCTGGCGCTGCAAGGCACGCTGTCGAACTTTGCCCAGGGCCTGTTGATCTTGGCCTACCGGCCGTTCGATGTCGGCGACTGCATCGAGGCCGCCGGCGTCAGCGGCATCGTCGATTCGATGAACATGCTCTCGACGACGATCCGCACCTTCGACAACAAGCTGATGATCGTGCCCAACGGCAAGATTGGCGGCGACACCATCACCAATGCCACCGCCAGCGACACCCGGCGGATCGACATGACCTTCGGCATCGGCTATGACGACGATCCCGACCAGGCCCAGGCGATCCTCGAGCGGGTGGTCACGGCCCATCCGCTGGTGCTGAAGGATCCCGCCCCGGTGATCCGGCTGAACGAACTGGCCGACTCGGCCGTGAATTTCATCGTCCGGCCCTGGTCAAAGACGGCTGATTACTGGACGATCTATTGGGAGGTGACCGCAGCGGTGAAGAAAGAGTTCGATGCCGCCGGCATCTCGATTCCCTTCCCGCAGCAGGACGTCCACGTGCATCAGGTCAGCGGCTGAGCAGGGCCGGCTGGCGGCCCGCCTCCCACCAGTCTGTCAGCAGGGCCAGCCGCTTGATGTTCTTCAGCACGTTCTCGTAGAGGCTCTGGCTTTCGGCCGCGGTCAGCCGGTCGGTGTCGCGGAGCCCGAGGGCCCGCAGCTCGCGATCGAACCGGGCCTTGAGCTGCTGCGGATAGTCGGGATTGTTCCGCTGGGCGACCCGCCACTTGTGAAAGGCGTAGGCGTCGGCCCCGGTAAGGTAGTCGCGGACCCGGGCCAGTTCCTCCTGCGGCGTCGCCTCCGGCCGGCCGAAGCCGCCCTCGAGGATCGCCTTCTCCCGCTCGGTCAGGTTCCAGCTCAGCGAGACATCGACCGGGCACTCGAAGACGACGGTGCGGAAGAAGTCGCGACCGCTGAGTTCGTCGAACAGCAGGTCCTGCAGATCGACCTGCTCGTCGTTGCGGAAGGCCATCGTCCAGTCGCGGGCATTGCTCACGCCGATCAGCGGGGCGGTCAGGGCCTGCAGCCCCGGTCGCAGCAGCCGGCTGCCGGCATGCCAGAGCAGCCGGTCGAGCAGTGAATCGGAGCCCGAGAGCCGGTCGAAGTCGATTTCGGTCCGGGCCCCCTGGCTGACCTGATCGCGGATCTGCACCACCAGCACGCCGGAGGTGTGCTGGTGCAGCCAGTTGCTCATCTTCGAGAGCCAAAGCGCCGACAGATTGACGCCGTAGTTGTCGTAGTAGCCGGCGTCGACCACCCGCCGCGGCGGCAGGGTCGGCAGGTTGACCGCTGGCGACACCCAGGGGAACGAGGCGCTCATGCGAATCGCCGTCGTGACCCGAAAGTCGTGGGCCCGGGGGAAGAGCCGAAAGAACTCGACCGCCGACAGCGAAAAGACCTCATCCTCTTCGTGGATGCTCAGGTCGAAGTCGCCCTGCTGAATCGCCGGCCGCTCGATCTTCCGCGACGAGGGCTCGAGCAGCAGGCCGCCGACGTTCCGCGTGGCAAAGGCCATGTCGAGGTTGCTGATCAACAGCCGCCGGCCGTCCTCGACCATCATCGGCGTGTAGACCAGCGACGGCTGCCAGCCCATCCGCTCAGCGGCGGCGAACGACTCCAGCGGCCGGCCGAGCGGGCTCGCCGGCCCGCCGGTCCAGCGGATCCAGGTCTCCTCGAGCGTCCGGCCGCGGTCACCCCGGCGGGCCAGCGGGCTGAGCGTTCCCGGCAGGTCGGCAAACAGCAGCTGCCCGGCCACCGCATCGAGCTGGTCGAGGGCGAGCGCATCGACAAAGGAGTCGAGCGACGTGTCATGCAGCGCGGCAAAGTCGGCCTGCCCCCCGGCGAGCACCTCCTCCGTCGGCGGCTGCAGCGACAAGGCGTAGTACGAGCTTGCCACCATGCCGCCGGAGGCGCCGGTGATCAGCCGGATGTGATAGGGGAAGTCTGCCCCCAGCGTGGCCTCGAGCTTCCGCAGCACCACCGAGGTCCAGACGCTCGCCCGGATGCCGCCGCCGCTGACCGTGACGATGACAAGCTTCGGCTTTCGGCCGCGCCAGCGGTCGGCGACCAGATTCCGCCAGGCCAGCAGCACTTCGGTGTTGTTGAGCAGCCCGGCCACCTGCCACTGGCCGACGACGAGGCCGCCGGAGTCGGCAGTTGGGCGGGCGGGCAGTGGGCTGACCGGTCGCAGCCGGGCGGTGACGCTCCCGGCCGGAAAGTCGCCAGCAGCTGCTGGCTCAGGAGGCGGTAGCGCCACCAGTTCAAAGACACCGCCGTGCTCGAGGTCGGGGCTGCTGGCCGAATGGTGCCGGCCATTGAAAGACAGAATCAGCCGATCACCGAGCCGCAGCCGGCCGGCATTGGCGAGGCTGACGGTGATCGTGGTGTTGCCACTGGGGTCGGGCCCGCTGGCAAACGCGGCGGCCGGGCAGGCAAACAGGCCCCGGTCGTGGGCCGGTCGCAGGGTGAACTGGTCGAGCAGGCTGGCAGCCGGTGTCGCCGGCAGGTTGGGCACGGTGGCGATCGTCCGGGTCAGGGCTGCGCGGGTTGGCAGGTACGGCTGCCAGGCCGGGTCGGCGGCGGCGGCGGGCAGGTTCGCCGGGTCGGCGGCGAGGAACACCCCGGCCGGCACGGCGGCATCGGTGCGGGCATCCTCAAGCATCAGGCAGTCCCCGGGGCCGGTCCCGGGGGGTAACGCCCGGTCGCCGCCTGCCGCCACCACCGCGGCGGTCACCGCCGGCCGGAGCGTGTCGAGATGGCAGCGTTCCAGCCACGAGGCCATCGTCAGCAGCTGCGCTGGCGAGAGCGGTTCGCTGCCCGGCGGCACTGCGAATTCGACGGTGTAGACATCGCCCAGCCGATCGGGGCCGGCCACTGGCTGCTGCCGGTGGGCGGTGACCCGGCCCTGCCAGCTCATCGCGATCAGGCAATAGTCGGCGGCGAGTTCCCGGTAGGGCTCGGCGAGGCCGGCCAGCCGCAGGCCGAGCACGGGCGGCTCTCCCGGGGCGGCCGCCAGTTCGCCTGCGTCGACAAACCGGTAGGGCGTCACCGCGGCTGGCAGCCGGCGGCTGGCGTCGCCGGCGTCTTCCGGAGCGAGCCAGAAGATCGGCCCCCGAATCACCCCGTGCCGAATCATGTGCAGGCTCGTGTAGCGGAACCAGCGAAAGATCCGGCGGTAGAAAGGCTCTTCGGCGAGTGCCACCAGGTCGCCGCCGTCGGGGCGAATCGTGAACCACTCTTCGGCCGCCAGCCGTAATCTGTCCCCCGGTTTGGCCCGCAGCCGCCGCCGCGGGTCGGCAACCTCGAGCACGACCGTCTGGCTGCCGTCGGGCAGCAGCTTGAGCGGCTGCATGGTGAACGAGACGGTCGCCAGCCGTTGGCTCGGCCCCTGGCCGGCAAGCCGGTCGAAGTCGGTCATCACCCGGGCGTTTCGCAGCTGGGCCGTCGAGGGCGTCGTGTCGCGGAAGTAGTCGCGGGAGTCGAGCGACACCGGCAGCGTGTAATAGCCGGCCATGTTCGGGAACGTCCCTTTGAACTCGTTGGGCGCGACGAACAGGGCCGTGCCGTTGAGCAGCAGGGCGAAGCCGCTCAGGCCCACGGTCACCAGCAGGCTGCTGCGGGGTCGCGCGACGGCAAGCAGCGTGGCGGCCGCGGCGAGCAGGGCGACCCCGCAGGCGACCGACCCGGCTGCCGGCATCGCCGACTGCCAGCGTTCCGCCAGCGATCCGTAGGGAATCGCAAAGGCCACGTAGCCCAACAGCACGGTGAGCGGATAGAGCATGGCTGGCTGCCGCGAGGCGATCCGGGCGAGACTCGTCGAGCCGAGGAACAGGGCCGCCAGTCCGGTCAAGCCCGCGGCGACGACCGCCTCGGCTCCGGCCCGCCAGGCGAGCACCAGGCTGCCGCCGGCAAGGAGGGCCAGCCCTGCCGCCAGGGCCGGTCGCAGCCAGGCCGGGGGCGTGCCTTCCGTAAATCCGGTCAGCGTCCGCGAGCCCGAGATCGCCACTGCCGCCACGGCCAGCGGGGCAACCAGCCAGCTCGGGGCGGCCACCAGGTGCAGCACCGCCAGCCCGGCCAGCGACCAGGCCGCGGCCCGTTGCTCAGTCGGGGTGCGGGCGGCGGCTCCGGCGGCGGCATGGGTGGCCAGCCAGAAGATGCCGAGCCAGCAGAGCAGCATCGCCCCAAGCGAGGCATAGCCCCGCAGTCCGGTCCAGACCGACTGCGTCGTCTCGGGGGCCAGCAGCAGCGTGGCCGCCACCGACGCTATGGCCAGGCCCGCGGCGAACAGCACTGCCAGCCGGTGCACCCAGCGGGCCTGCAGGGCTTTGAGGGTTCCCTGCAGGGCGGCGGTGGCGAGGGGCCGCCAGGCGTTGAGCCGCCGGGCGACCGACTCCCGCTTCCGCACCAACTGGACGCCGGTCGCCAGCAGGGCGGCGGGGCAGGGGGGGCGGCAAGGTCGGCGGGCGGGCTGGGCAGCTGGCCAAGTGCGGTGCGAATCGCCTCGGTACGGACCTCCCAGGCGGCCGCCCGGGCCAGCCAGGCAGTCGTCCAGCAGCCGAGCACCACGGCCAGCACGCTGCCGAGACAGACGCCGACGAGCCAGGGCAGCCGTTCGACGATTGCCGCGGGGTCCTGCTGGCTCAGCGGGATCAGCACTGCCGGCACCACGCCGACGAACACCACGAGCCCAAATCCTTTGACCAGCACGATGGCCGGCGCAAACAGCAGCCGGAACGGCTGGCTGGCAAGCAGTTCGAGCGTTTGCCGTGTCGCTGGCGGTGTCACCGGCTCATCCAGCGCGGCGGGCGGCAGCCGGCGGCCGGCCGCCGCGGCCCGGCTGATCGCCGCGAGATCGCCTGCCCGCAGGTGTTCGAGAAAGCCGTTGGCCAGGGCCGACTGCACCGGCCGGTCGGGGCCGGCGATGTGGTTGAGCCCGTCGAGAAAGCGGCAGACCTGGTCGACCGCATTCCACCAGCCCCGCTGCGAGCTGCCGAGGGCGACGTACTGGACCGTGATCGCGGCGAACAGCAGCATCACCGTCGTCCCGAGCAGCAGCTGCGTCAGCGGGTCTTCCGCCAGGAACAGCCCCTGCAGCCCAAAGCTGCTGCCGAGCACGCCCCAGATCACCAGGATCAGCGTCGCCGTCAGCAGAAAGTGAAAGGGATAGTCGACCCCCCAGAGAAAAAAGTCTCGCACTGGGCGGGTTCCCCGCAGCTCGAGCCGCCACAGCAGGACGACGAGTCCGAGGCAGAGCAGAATGCGGAAGATGTCCATGGCGACGTCTTGGTGGGGCGGGTTTCGCTGCCGAGACCGGGTGCGATTCTACGCAGCCGGCGGCCTGCTCTGGGCGAAACGCCGGTGCGGCTGGACCTCAGGCGTGGGTCGCAGGGCTCCCCGCCCTCGCGTGATCTGTCGCTGGTGCCGATTCCGGCTATTCTCCACCGCAGCACCGCCCTTGCCGCCTGCCCCGTCGTCCGCCTCCGCTTCATGACGCTGCCTGCGCTGACACCGTTTGAGATCGTCCTGGTTCTGCTCGGTTCCTTTTTCGGCGGGTTTCTCAATGCGATTGCCGGCGGCGGCGGCCTGGTGTCGCTGCCGGTGATGATCAGTGTCTTTCCGACGGCACCGCTGGCGAGCCTGTTTGGCACCACCAAGGCGGCGATGGTCTGGGGCACGGCTTGGGCCGCCCGGTCCTATGCCCAGCGGGTGCGGCTGCCCTGGCGGCGGCTGGCTCCGGCCGTCGGGGCGGCGATTGGCGGCAGTCTGCTCGGGGCCTGGCTGTTGACGGCGTTTCCGTCGGAGTGGCTTCGCAAGCTGCTGCCGGTGCTGTTGCTGCTCGTCTTTCTTTACACCCTCGCCAGCCGGCAGCTCGGCCGCGACCATGCGCCCACCCATCCGCCCCGCTGGGAGGCCCTTTGGGCCGCCCTCATCGCCCTCGGCCTCGGGCTCTACGACGGCTTCTTCGGCCCGGGCACCGGCAGCTTCTTCGTGTTCCTGTTCGTGCGGCTGCTCGGCTATGACTTCCTGCATGCCTCGGCGGCGGCCAAGCTGCTCAACTCGGCGACGAACGCCGCTGCGATTGTCGTCTTTGCCTGCGGCGGCTTCGTCTGGTGGCCGCTGGTGGTGCCGATGGCGGTGGTCAACGTGGCCGGCGCGGGCTTTGGCACCTGGCTGGCGCTGCACCGGGGCAGCAGCTTCGTCCGCCGCGTGTTCCTGGTGATCGTCGCAGCGCTGATCCTCAAGACCGGCTACGACGCCTACGTGGCCCCAGCCCGGCAGCCGCCCGAGGCTGGGAAAACCACAGAGGACACAGAGTTCACAGAGGACGTGGTCCCATCCTGAAGAGAGACACCCCATCCTTCAACTTGCTTCCTCCTCTGTGTTCTCT
>Ga0209986_10000409_pt1 | contig 41247 bp, 41 predicted proteins | sample BlataG_FD_183168 | JGI IMG/M metagenome (GOLD analysis project Ga0209986, IMG submission 183168) | Deep subsurface microbial communities from Black Sea to uncover new lineages of life (NeLLi) - Black_00105 metaG (SPAdes) (version 2) | ecosystem: Environmental > Aquatic > Marine > Oceanic >... | reverse complement strand
GCAGAAAATTTTTAGGCAAACTCCTTCATGATAGTTTGGGGCTCGCCCCGTTAGATAATAGAGGTCTATAATCGCGAAAAACATTCGGCAGAAGACACTAGAAAAAAATGCTGCGATACGAAAAAATAATGTCGCATCTAACGGGGTAAACGAATTTACTAAAAAATTGTCTAAATATCGAGAGCTAAGTGATAATGAGCTTGTTAAACTTGTGAAGGCTGGTGAAGCCGAGCCATTTGATGAACTGGTCAGACGGCATCAGGTTAAAATTCATGATCTGTGTTATAAAATGTTGCGGAATTACGACGATGCAAAAGATTTGGCACAGGAAACATTTTTAAAGGCGTATCGAAAGATAAATAAATTTGCTGGAAGATCGAAATTCTCGACCTGGCTCTACCGAATCGCAGTGAATAACTGTTTGAATTTTATAAAAAAACAGAGGCCAACTGAGGAATTGTTTGAAGAGATCACCAGCTCTGGAAAGGATGATCCAGTGCAAAAATATAAAAGTAAGAAATTTAGAGAAATGATTAAAAGAACAGTGGCTAAACTTCCTGAAGTTCAAAGGGCAGTCTTTACTCTACGAACCCTTGAAGACCTGTCCTATCAAGAGGTTAGTGAAATTCTTAGAAAACCTGTTAGCACGATAAAGGTTAATCATCATCTTGCTGTTAAAAACTTAAGAAACTATTTGAGACAAAAAATATGAAATGTATTGAGATTCAGGAAAAAATTATTGATATGGTGCTGGGTGAACTTATGCCTCAAGATGAGATTTTAATTCGCGAGCATTTAGAAAGCTGTATGATCTGCCGTGAAGAATTTCGGTTTTTGAGTGAATGTATACAGACCTACACGCTTGAGCATACTGAAACTTGTGAATGCCAATTTCAGGAAACATACTGGGAAGAATTTGTCGTTTCAATACACGAAAGCATTAGCCACGAAAAAATCGAAACTAAATTTCCTTTTCGCATTGTCATACCAATTGCTGCATCAGCCCTCATAGCCATTACGTTTGGTTATTACTTCTTCATGAGGCCAAAGCCACAAGAGACTGTTCAAGAAACAACACCTGGCTATAAACCAGACGTTTATGATGAAATCTATGAGCTCTCACCTGAAGAGGCTGAAGATTTTATAAAACTAATACAACAGAAATATCCCGAATAAAGGGGACAGGCTACTTTTTAAGACAAACAGATTTTAGTCCTGGAGGCGAAGGTGGGGTCAAATCTCTAGGGCGTGTTGCCCAAATCGCTTCTTGTCATTGCGAATCCCGACCATTAAAAATTGTAATGGTCGGGGTGTGGCAATCTCATTATATTTCATGAGATTACCGCGTCGCTGCGCTCCCCGTAATGACATTTTAGAATTCCACATGACTGAATTCGATTTGGACAACACGCCCTCTACATGCTACATGCGATCTTTATTTTCTTCTTCTTATGCCAATTGCTATGTAGAATGTAGAGATTTGACCCCATCAATCTTTCTGCTGTAGTATTAGATACTTTTAAAAAGTAGCCTGCCCCCTTGACTCATACAAAAATCTCGGTATAATTGCACATGGATATTACTTTTATTGGCGCAGCAAGAACCGTAACCGGTTCACTCCATCTATTTGAATACAACAATCAAAAATTCTTACTCGAATGTGGTTTGTACCAGGGTCATCGTGAAGAGGCAGAAAGGATAAACCGAACATTTCCTTTCAAGCCAAAGGATATAAAGGCAGTAATCCTTTCACATGCGCATATTGACCATTCAGGCAATTTACCGAACTTGGTGAAACGCGGATTTAGAGGACCAATCTATAGCACATCAGCAACCAAGGATATTGCCTCGCTCCTGCTTTTGGATTCTGCAAAAATTCAGGAATATGATTTAGGATATTTGAATAAAAAACAGAAAAAAAGGGGGTTACCTTTAAAAGAACCGCTTTATACTATGACTGATGCCGAGAAAACACTCAAGCAGTTTTCTACGGTTGAATATAAAAATAGATTCGAGCCGGTAAGCGGCGTGAAAGTTACATTTTATGATGCTGGGCACATTCTTGGTTCATCAGTAATCCTGCTTGAGATTGAAGGCAAAAGGATTCTTTTCAGCGGCGATTTGGGCAGAAAAGATATGCCGATAATAAAAGACCCGTCTGTGCTTCAGGATATTGATTATTTGATCCTCGAATCGACATATGGCGGAAGAACACACAAATCTTTTCAAGGAATGACTGACGAGTTCAGAGACATCATTGAAAAAGGGAAGCGAAATGGCAGCAAGATTCTAATCCCGGCATTTGCCGTTGAGAGAACCCAATTACTTGTAACAATATTGAAGAATCTTTATGATGAGGGAACTTTGAAAGAGGTACCGGTTTATGTTGATAGCCCTTTGGCTACAAATGTTACAGATGTATTCCGAAAACACCCGGAATGTTTTGATAAAGAGACGTATAAAATATTTACAGACAGTGACCCATTTAACTTTGCCGGGCTAAATTATGTGAAAAACACAGAAGAATCCAAAAGCCTAAATGCACGTCAGGGACCGATGATTATAATATCGGCTTCTGGTATGTGTGAAGGCGGCAGGATTACACATCATCTTATCCACTCAATTGAAAATGGTGATAATATAATTATTATAAGTGGGTTTCAGGCACGCGGCACTCTGGGTCGTAAGATTCTTGAAAAAACAAAAAAGGTCTGGATATTTAATGACGAATATGAAGTACGTGCAAAGATCTATTTTATGGGTGGTCTGTCTGCGCATGCCGACAGCAATGACCTTGTTGACTACGTGAAAAAAACCAATAATGGTAGATTGAAAAAAATCTATCTTATCCATGGCGATATTGAAGAGGCTATTGCATTACAAGGAAAACTTGAGTCTATGGATAATGTCGATGCGGATATACCGCAGAGCATGACGCAGATAAATGTTTAAAAGGGACAGGCTACTTTTTTTAAAAATGGATTATAATCCTGCATGTACCGACATTCAAAGCCTAATCGTGTTCATCTTTTGTGATCAATACTTTAAAAAAGTAGCCTGTCCCCTTTAATGAATATTGGTCTTCTTGGCTGTGGCAAGGTTGGAACGACAATTTTTTATTTACTCAAAAAAAATAATCGTATTACTGGCGTGTATGATATTAACAAAAAAAATGAAAAACGAGCAGTAAAATTGTTGCGCATTAAAAGAAATTTGACGCTTGATGAATTATGCATAAAAAGCCAAGCCCTATTCTTTGCTACCCCAGACGACCAGATTTTAGCAGCATATAAAAAAGCAAAGCCTTTTATCAAAGGTAAAAAATATATCTTTCATTTCAGTGGTCTGTTACCTGCCGGTATTTTTCCTAAATCAAAAAATACATACCGCGCATCAGTTCACCCCTTTGCCACATTCCCGAAAATCTCAATCCCAGCTACCAGAAAGAAATATATTCTATTTATCGAGGGAGATACCCGGGCAATAAACATAGCAAAAAGAATCTTCGCAAAGAAATATTTTATCATTAACAGAATACGCAAAGAACAGAAAATATACCACCACTTAATCGGTGTTTTTTCATCTAACTTAATGGTTGGATTGATTTCAGCAAGTTATGAAATGGCAAAATCAACACACTGGAACAATAAGGAAATCAATGATGTAATAATGCCCATTATTAAAGAAACATTGAATAATATTGAAATAAACGGAATAAAAAGTGCCTTAAGTGGCCCACTCGAGCGCGGTGATATTAAGATAATTAAAAAACATCTAAATACCTTAAAGAAACATAAAAACTTATTGGATATTTATAAAACACTCTCATTGATTATCCTTAAAAACGTAGTGAAGAATGGGAAAAAGAAAGAGATAGAGAAGTTATTAAAAAAGTAACGCAGCTAGTGCCGTTTCAAATAGCTCGTGATCGATTTTTGCTAATCCCTCAAATCTGTAGTGGCGGAGTTTCCGCCTGAGGCGGATCTGCCTATGGCAGGATACTCTGCAAAAAAGAGTCGAGCAAGCTCGACCACTACATATCTTGGAAAACTGATTATTTTTCAATTTAAAACGGCACTATAATGAGTGTTGACTTTTTTATAAAAGACAATAAAATTAGTCATGATTAGACTTATTACAAAAACTATTAGTTATACGTTTTGGAACATTGCAGTATTAATCTCAATTTTTATTTTAGCTTCCTGTGCACACAAGGCTTCACCACTTTCAAAAGATCGCATGAATCCAAAACTTCAAAGTGTATCAGCATTAAATAATCGGCAAATACTGTTTACCTTCTCAGAAATACTGGATACGATTAATCTAAACCCAGAGTATTTCAGTATCACAAGCGACGAAGAGACTCTAAAAATAATGGCGCTTTACCCTTCACTTTCTGCTGCAGAGATAATTGCCCTTACTGACATACAATTTGATAAACCATATGATGTTTCTGGTTATGTTTTTGACATAGCCCAGAATAAAGGGAATTTTAAAGAATCCTTTACCGGATCATCAAAACCTGATACCATCATTCCCTGGATAGTCAAGTATTCAAAAGGAGCGAATAATAAAGAATTCACTTTAATTTTTTCTGAGACAATGGATACCACCTTTTTCAAGTCTTATATTCTACCTAAAAAAAATCTGAAACCCGAGTGGCAGAATCTTCGCACCTGTCGTCTTATTCCCGAGATTCCAGATGATTCATTAAGTTATGACACAACATATTATCTTTATATTGATAAGGGTGCCCGCGACATAAGTGAAAATACCATCAATATTTTCATAACGAGCATAACACCGGATACTATTTATGAACCAATAAATTTAAAAGGCACAGTACAAATAAACGACACACTCGTAAAAACCGGTCTTGCAGTACTCAAAAGAAAAACTTCTATCGGTATTACCACAGTTGATGAAGGTAATTTTGTGTTTGAGGTAAGGAATTCTCTTTTTTATATTGTTGAAGTAATAAGTGGTAAGTATTCAGGTAGCGCAGAAGTATCGGTCGACAGTGTAAATAATATTATTTTAAAATTGGAAGAGAAGGATATTGATAGTCTTATTAATTAGCATTGTTGCAATTGGGTTAACTGTCCTTTTATACTACAAAAGTTTAGCTCTGGCGCCATTACGCATTTTAGCCATAATTTTGCTTTATATTTTAATAACCGGTTTTGTCTTTTCTGTAAAATTAAAAAAGGAAAGCAATGCTCCGGCAATACTAATCGACTATTCTACAAGCATGACAAGATACTTTCCGATCGCATTACAAGAGATTGATAAAATAGATTTTCCGCATTCACTATTTTTTTTCAATGAAAGTCTGACAACAACAATACCTGAACATGGTTCGCCATCGGGCAGGTTCACTGATATAACCGGAGCAATCTCAAAGGTTAATAAGCTTCAACCCTCAGCAATCATCTTAATCTCAGACGGGAATCACAATTTTGGCGAATCTCCACTTTCAATAATCAAGGATATAAATACACCTGTATATTGTTTTGGTGTGGGCAGTGAATCCCAAAGAGACCAGGCGATCATAGAGGTTTTATATCCTGAATATGCATTTATTGGTGACTCAGTAAAAATTGAGGTGATTATCCAATCACAGGGGTTTGAAGGTGGTAATGGTAGAGTTCGATTAAAATCAGGCCAAAAAAAAGCAGACCAGAATAGATCATTTTTTCTAAGTGATGTAAAGGCGAAAAATAAAATCGATTTCTGGGTCTTTGCATCCAAGTCAGGGAAAGAGAGATTTTCCATCTACCTAGCACCTCAACCTGGTGAGGAAGCATACGAAAATAATGAATTTGAATTCTCATTTAATATTCTCAAAAATAAAATAAAGGTTCTCTATTATACTGAACATCTATCATTTAATACAAAATTTATGTTAAGGACACTTGAGCAAGACAATCATATTGATTTTCATTCGTTGGCGCAAATAAGTAAAAACAAGTATCTTAACTTGAGTACAAACGAGAAACGAATAACTCTACCAGAATTAAATGAATTTAATGTATTAATACTGGATAATATAAATCTCGGCAAATTGCCCTGGAATAATATAGAGAAATTATTGCAACAGGGACTGGGGATTCTATGTATGGGAACAACGCAGGGATACACTCACTTTTGGCGTGAAATTCTACCAATTAATACAACAGAATTAATCATTAAAGGTGATTATAAAATGAATATTATTGAACCTTTCTCGTGTCTTGTCCCAGGTGATGATTACCCTCCACTCACTTACATAAATAGGGTAACTGGAGTAAAAGAAAATACAGTAATTATTGCCGAGGCAAATCATCTGCCCATTATTGCCTACCGAAGTTTTGGCAGAGGTGTGGTTTTCCAGTTCAATGGAATAAACATAGGGACATGGCACTTTCTCCATCTGGGGATGAAACAGAAAAATATCTTATTACATTTAATAGGTGATATTATTAGATTCATATCACCGGCAGGTAAGAATAAACGCTTAGTTTTAAAATCTTTACATAAGGATTACAATATTGGCGAAACAATTGATTTAACCCTGCAAAGTTTTGACCGTAATTTTAGACTTGCTGGTGGAGGTGATTTTTATATTGAATTTGACAATAAGCGAATACCATTTTTTGAAGAAAATAAAGGAATCTATAAAACTTCTTTTATCGCTGATACGAGTGGTAATTTTAAGATTAAGGCTTCCGGGAAATTTAATGAAGAAAGTTTGAGTAGTAATGAATTGGAAATAAACATATCAACAATGCCGATCGAGATAGAGCAAGGTCTTAATAAAGAATTCCTGCAAACACTGTCAGTGAAGACAGGAGGTAAATACTATCCAGTCGATGAATTGGACACCTTTAAAATTCCCCTACCAAAAAATAAACATATTTTAAAAAAGATCAACTTTGATTCACCCATAAGCTACTTTATAATACTATGTCTTTTAGCAATTGATTGGTTTGTGCGAAGAAAGCGAGGAATAATATGACACCACAGGATTTTGTTGCTAAAGGTTTGAGCCCGGAGATTGCAGTCTTTCTTACGTCAATGTTACCGATTATCGAATTAAGAGGTGCCTTGCCCATGGCAATCAACCTATTTCAAATTGCCTGGCCCAAGGCTTTTTTAATCTCTTTTATAGGCAATCTTGTGCCGGTACCTTTTATCCTCTGGTTGCTTAAACCGATTGTAAACTTTTTATCAAAAATTAAGCCCTTGGGCAATTTCTTTAACTGGGTTTTTGAAAGGACAAGACGCAAAGGTGATAAGGTCATAGAAAAATATGAAGAAATAGGCCTTCTGGCATTTGTCGCTATACCCTTACCTGGAACTGGTGCCTGGACCGGCGCCCTTATTGCATTTTTATTTGGACTCGACTTCAAAAAATCCTTTTTAGTTATTACAATCGGGGTCTTTATTGCCGGGGTTATTGTTACTTGCCTGTGTCTTCTAAGTTGGTTAGGAGCAATTATTGCCGGTGCAGGATTTATTCTCGTTGCAATTTTGGGTTTCTGGAAGTTGTAAGGGGACAGGCTACTTTTAAAGGCCAATAGGTTATAGTTTTCTGTTTGCAATATTCAAAAATTATCTATGTCTATGATTGCAGAACATGAACCGTAAAAGTTGCCTGTCCCCTTATAGACCCCCTAATTTACTCAGCGGCGTATTCTCTTTACAAAGCGGACAGGTCGCCGGTTCGAAATTTTCAACAACCTTCCTATACGTAGCATAATATTCGAATGGCAACTCAATACTACAGCGATCGATTAAAACCGCAATACCAATTATATCGCCACCCTTCTCCTTCACAGCATCAATAGTTTCAAAAATAGATTTTCCTGTAGTCATTACATCGTCAACAAGTAGAATTTTTTTATTTTTTATATCAAATCCTCGGCCAACAATCCTCTTGCTTTCACGTTCCTCAGCAAAGCCAGCAAGTTTATTTAGTTGCCGGGCAACCTCGAATGCTATGACTATACCGCCGGTCGTAGGCCCAATAACCCAATCAATATCCTTGTCTCGAAATTTATCTACAATCATTCCACAAAGTTTGCTTGTGGCATCCGGATTTTCGAGAATGCGGAATTTCTCGAAATAATACTTACTGTGTAAACCTGAATTCAATAAAAAATGTCCTTCCAGTAGAACTTTTAAATCTCTAAGTAATTTCTCTATATCCATTTTCAATCTCCTTAATAATTTTTTCTGCTGCCTCACGGGGCTTAGCAGCCTTGACAATTGGTCTACCAATGACCATATAATTAACGCCTGATTTTATTGCATCTTCAGGAGTCATGACGCGTGCCTGGTCATCAGCAATTATAGTCTCGTCTTTGGGTCTTATGCCTGGTGTTACTATCAAAAAATCCTTACCACATTCTTTACGGAGCAAACTGATCTCCATAGGAGATGCTACTACACCATCCAACCCTGCACTGCGCGCCAGCTGAGCCAAAAAGACCACCTGTTCATCCAGATTTCTTTTTAAGTCCCCGAACAAATCTTTAAAGTATGCCTCATCAATACTGGTGAGAACAGTTACTCCCAACAATTTTGGCTTTTTACATTTTTTAATATTTGAAATCATAAGCGATGCTTTCACTGCTTGTTCAAGCATTGAGAATCCACCGCTTGTATGCAATGTTAAAAAATCGACCCCCATTTCCATGGCACCTTCACATGCCCGAGCAACTGTATTCGGTATATCATGATATTTTAAATCTAACATCACCTTATAGCCTTCATTTTTCAAAAAATCAATAACCTCTGGCCCAAAATACGTAAATGGTATAGCACCGATTTTATAAAAATTAACCAATCCCTTTAATTGACTCACAATCTCTTTAATCTTTTTGAGATCATTCAGGTCAAGTGATACGATTAAATGCTTATTCATTTAGGTTCCTTCCTTTTTTTAAAAAACGTATTCGTAAATCGTTTTTCGTATTCGTGTGAATTTTTTTCGTTCCTCATTTTGTCTCTTAAGTACTTACGAGTACGATTTACGAATCACGAATACGAACCTTAAGTTTTTTCAGTTCCCTAAGAATCTGTAATGGTGCATAAGGATCCCGAAGGATCGCTGAGCCGATCGCTACGGCAGATGCACCTGCAAGCAGAAATTCATATGCATCTTTCCCTGACACAATACCACCCATGCCAATAATAGGAACACCACAATCTTTCACGCGGTTCACACAATACAGGGCAAAAGGTTTTATTGCTGGCCCAGAAAGTCCACCAGTAATCAATGGCTTTCTTTTATTTATATCAAATGCCATTGCATAAAGTGTATTTATGAGTGAAATACCGTCTGCGCCCGCATCCACGCATGCCCTTGCAATCAATAAGGGATCACAGAAATTTGGAGTCAACTTCACAATTAATGGCAAGGATGTCTTCTTTCGAACCCTTGAAACTACTGATGCAGCAATTCCGGGATCCTGGCCAAAGGCCGCGCCACCTTTTTCTACATTGGGACAGGAGATATTCAATTCAAAACCATCCACACGAGAACCAATCCTCTCGACGATTTGCTCATACTCATCGAGACTGAATCCTGCTACATTTACAAAAATCTTACAACGTAAATTTTGTAATTCAGGCAAAACCTCTTTACAAAATTTGTCCACGCCCGGATTTTCCAGACCGACCCAGTTGATAAGACCACAAGGGGTTTCAAATATTCTCGGTGGTGGGTTACCTATTCTCGGTTTAAGGGTTATGCCTTTTGTGAAGATTGCACCGACATTGTTCGTTACCTTTTTGTATTTCAAACCAAAACCGAAAACCCCCGACGCAATAAAAACCCGATTCTTGAATGTAATACCAAATATTTTACACATTGAAATCAATTCCTCTAAGTTCAAACACCGGCCCGTCTTCACAGATTCTCTTATATTCACCTTTATACATTATTGCGCATCCAAGACATAAACCACAACCACAACCAAAAAAGTCTTCGCAAAAAGCATGGATAGGAATTGGTAAATTCAATCTCTGTAGTTCAACCAACATTGGCTTTGGACCACATGCGTATGCTATTTTATATGCATTAGTATCAATGTCCTTTATCGCTGACACTACAGTCATTTTCTTTGTACCACCTCTTTCCGTAACAAAAATAGACCGGTTTGCCATCTTCGATATTTCATGTTTCATAATAATACCATCCGGTGTTTTTGCACCGTAGAGAAAAGTGAAGTTAACCCTGCTTTTAAAAAGTTTTTGAGCCAAAAAATATAATGGTGCAATACCAAATCCTCCGGCAATAAGTAAACTCTTTTTCTTTTTCAATCTTAGCCCCTCACCAAATGGTCCTAACAAAAGCAAGTCTTCTCCTACTTCCTTTTTGCTCAGTATCCTTGTCCCTTTTCCAACAACACGAATAATTAAAAGCAACCTGTTGCGAATATATGATGCAACACTTATTGGACGATTGAGAAATGGATCGAGACTATCACTTATCCTCACCTGGAAAAATTGTCCGGGCAGAGGATTGATTCCTGGAAAATAAACTTCCAGACCAAACGTATCTTTATTGTACCATATCTTTCTTTTTATCCTTGCTGCTTTAATCACTCAATCTCCTAACTATGAATATTTCGAATCAGAACGAATTTTTCTAATGATCTTTGATTTATGTTATTCCCTAACACCTGGTTTAATATTACTTTCGCCAAGAAAATTCATAGCACTTATTGCATATTCCGAACCAGGATATTTGATCCGTAGATCATTGGCAAACAAGCTCGCCAGACTGTCATCTTTAAAGACATTGCTCGTTATCCAGAGTTGAGCATATAATGCCTTTGGCGCCCACTCACTACCTGGGAAATCCGTATAAACCTTCTGGTATTCAATTACTGCCCTTTCCGGTTCATTAAAATCAACAAAATATATTTCTGCAAGGAGAAATTGGGCACGGTCAATATTTTCAGTTTCCTTGACAAGAACATCAATTCTTCTTAAAATATCTGCCATCTTTTTCGATTTAACACCATACTCATTCATTGAGGCTCTGTTCACAGAGGAATCATAATAAGCAATTGCCGCCTCAAGACTATCTGCATCTCTATAGAGTTCTGCTAACTTATAGAATGCCTGAGCCGCAAAGTTTGACATGCCACTAACTGCTACTTCAAAATATGTCTCTTTTGCCTTTTCAATATCGCCGAGTTCGACATATAAATCAGCAAGAAGATTCTTAAACTCGGGGTCTCTTTCACCTTCAAGAAAACCCTGACATTCTTCGTATTCTTCCATTTCAAGATATGTTTCCGCAATCTTTAATTTCAGTACTTGTTGCGCTTCTTTAACACGTGTAAGGGAAAGAAGTTCGTTAAATAATTCAAGTGCAGCAGCATATGATCCCTGATTAAATTGAGCTTCTCCTAAAAGACGCAGCACCCACCGTCTTTCCTTAGGATTGAGTGATTCTTTTTGCAAATCTTTGGCTATCTCTGTGAGCGAAACATAGTTTGCGTCTTGATAATAGACATAACAAAGTACAACCATCGCCCTTACCCTGTACTGTTTTGATAATATTGCTTCTTTTAGTGCAATTGTTGCCTGGGCAAATTTCTGCTGCTTGTAATACGCTAATCCTTTGTAATATAGTGCATCATCATGGAATTTAGATTCTGGATAGTTTAGAATCAAAAAATCCAGTTTCTCCAGTGCCCGAGAATAGTCACCTTTATAATAGTATGATGAGCCCATCATAAACAGGGCATCATCGACATATCGCGAATCAGGATATTTAACAATCACCGCAGTTGCCTTTTCAATCGTTTTATCAAAATATTCTGAATCAACCTTCAGTGTATCATTTGTTACGCGTTTCATACCTTCCCTATAATAACTCTGTGCATTATAAAATGTGTTAAAATAAGCACAACTTGACAATGTTACGACAATAAAGAAAGTTACTATTTTCAATCGCAATACAGATGAGGTAGAATTTACCATGATTTTATTAAATCCTAAATAATATCTAATCACAAAAATCTAATGACCAAAGCAATTTTATATTTAAAAAATTTGGATTTTGAATTTGCTTAGTATTTCGTATTTCGGATTTACCCAAGCCTATTACAAATAAGCTGGGTTTAGAATTTATATGCATTACTCTAATGATACTACACATTAATTCTCCCATTGTGCATTCTTTTTTCTTCAACCAATGTAATGCTATCTCGCGATTCCAACCTGCACATTCCTGAATCTCGCCGGAACCGTACCGTGTCCAACAAATGCTGACTGTCCGGGCTCTCCCTTACCACAGTTTGGTACTCCAAATAGTTGCCAGGTATCTTTATTACCAAGGGCATCACAGTTGCGCCAAAACTGTGGCGTGATACCAGTATAACTTGGGTTTTTGTAGATTTCAGTTAACTTCCCATTATCTATTTTCCGTGCCAGTTCACAGGCAAACTGAAAATTCAGGCGCTTATCATCAATAGACCAGGATTTATTTGTCGTCATGAAAATGCCTTTTCTTGTGTCTGCAATCATATCTTCAAAACTCCATGTACCAGGCACCAAATTTATGTTTGTCATCCTGATTAAGGGAATTCTATTCCAACCGTCAGCCCGCATTGTGCCGCTCGATTCAGCATTGATAATAGTAGCAGTCTCCCTTGAACTGAGATAACCGACAAACCTACCCTGCTTCACAAGATAAATCTTTTGGCTAGGTACACCTTCATCATCCCAGCCAAATGTGCCAAGACCACCCGGGGTGGTCGCATCGGCAACAATATTTACTATCTCTGACCCATACTGCAATTTATTCAGTTTATCCGTTGTCATAAAACTAGTCCCGGCATAAGATGCCTCAGTACCCAAAACCCGATCAAGCTCTGTTGGATGACCACAGGATTCATGAGTTTGTAATACCATTTGTTCGGCATCAAGAATGATCGTGGTCTCAATCTGAGGGCAGGGTTTTGCACTAAGAAGCATCACCGCCTCATCCCTTATTCTTTCCGCATTTTCAATGAAATCCAAGGCATTAATAAACTCATATCCTACCTGACTGTAGTTTTCATAAGAACGCGACTGCATCTCCTCTTTATCTATGGCGAACACCTCAATGCCACCGCCTGAAAAAAACATCTCCTGATCAATTAAGGACCCATCAGTTGATGCGAAATGGGTGCGAATTCTATTAAACTTCAAAAATCCTGTACTGACCTTAATCTTTTTATCGTGGCGCATAATCTTATCACATGCCAGAAGCAACTCTATTTTATCATCTAATGAAACAGACAGAGGATTGATATTGACCCGCGTGGAATATGAACCTTTTTGTGGTACTAATGATGATAGTATTATATTATTAGATCTGACCCTTGCAGATGCTCGGGCAATACTTAAAGCATTCCTGGTTACCTTGTCAACCTCGCTTTTTTTAATGAGATTTGATGAAGAAAAACCCCATGCCGAGTCTTTTAAAACCCTGACTCCAAAACCAGTATTAGTCGTGCGGGTAATCACCTCGATAATACCATTCTTCAAAACAATCAATTCCATTTCCCGCTCGACAACTCTTACATCACCATAATCTGTCTTCTTCATTTTTAAATTATCAATAATTCGCTTAGTAAATTGTTGCATATATACTCCTTACATTTAATTATAGTAAATATAGCCAGAATTATGTAAAAATCAAGACAAATTATCATTAGTGCGCGAACCAATGTGTTAATTTGCACTACGGGTTGTCATGCTGTTATTTAAAATTTTCCACCACTTATTGCTTAGTGTTTATGCCGACATCCCGCATCTTTTTTCGAAAGTGCGGGACTGCCTACTTTTCTACCGGGAATTTCAAAATAAATTTTGCACCCCCGCCTTTCTTACTCTCAAGCTCAACCCTTCCGTTATGTATCTCCATAATTTTCTTTACATAGGCAAGCCCCAGTCCCATACCTTGTTCTTTTTTAGAATAGAACGGGTTGAATACCTTGTCTATGTCCGATTCATCAATACCAGAACCGTTGTCCGTAACAGAAATGAATATAAAATCATTGTCTCCACTTACCGCGACCTCAATAAAGCCTTTTTTCCTTAGCGAATCAATGCTATTCTTTAAAAGATTCGTAATTGCCACAAGCAAGAGTTCATAATCACCAATAAATTGCGGTATGTCTGTCTTTATTTTTTTTCTGACCTCGATCCTTTTAGGTATTGCAGCTCTACCGACTGCATCATCGATCAACTGTTTTACATCAACCGATGCTGAAATGACTGTCAATGGTCTTGAATATTCTAAGAGTCTGGTAATCAAATCTTCCATTGCCCGGCACTCATTAACAATATCAGAAGCAGGTTTTTTACCTTTTTCAACCAGGCGCGCCAGGCCACTAATTGCACCTATTGAATTTCTAAATTCATGAGCAATGTATGATGAAAACTCAACAAGGGTCTCTTCCTTTAATTTCATTTTCTTAAATATCTCATTAAATGTCTCTGAAACAAAATCCTCTTTCTTCATTTGTATGCCCATATCTTTCGCAAGATTTGTGACATAACGCATCGGTAAAAAGAGATTACGTATCAAAAATATTCCCAAAAAACCGATAAAAAGCAGTGAAATAGTAATGTAGAAAATATGCCACCTGAATATTTTATCGAACATTATCGAATACGAATAAATCAATGATGTATAGAAATAAAAATGAGGCTCGGGGTTCAGATAAATAAACCTGTCATTGTTTTGAATCACCTCCCCGGGCTCTGGCAATCTCTTGAAATCATCCGTGAAATCAATTTTATTTTCCGAGAGACTCAACTCTAAGGGCAACATCCCTGAATCAAAAATTCTATTACCCAATGTATCTGTAATTATAATGCGGTCTAAATCAAAAGCACTACCAAGTCTTTTAAAAAGATAGTAAAGTTCACTCCTATCACTGTATTTATTTAAATAGTCAGAACATAGCGTAGCAATAGAAATAATTTTGTTCTGATCGTAAATAACAAACTCATTTCTGAACTGCAAACTTATATATAAATTGACAACGGCCAGGAAAAGAATTAGAAAAATAAAGACTACGGCAATAATGCTAATATTTCTTGGATATGACCCCTTCACTTGATTACTGTTAACCTACCTTTATTTCTTGCTACTTTATCTCCCTGGGTTTCAATAATATAGAGGTACATGCCGCTAACAACCTCTTCACCCTTTTCATTCCTTAAATCCCAGAATGCCCGCCTTGAATATCGATCAATCTCGGTTGGATCAGAATCAAGTATCCTTATCCTTTCACCAGCAATATTATAGATTGTTACTGTAAAATCAGGATTGGGGTCAACTAAACCGACAGTATCAGAAGGCACATAGGTAATTATTATCTTTCTACCCCATGAAGGCTCCCGATCAACTCTATACGGGTTTGGAAACGAATAGACCTCTCCCAAAAGGACTGGGGTGACCATGAAGGATGCGATCATTATTGAATCAGCTGTTCCAATGTCATAGACCCATACTCCAGTTGGGTTTCCATTATAGTCAAGACTCGCCGGCTTTGAAGTATCCCCAAAACCATACTTAGAGTTCTGCCATAAATCTCCAGATGTACCCCGGTCACTTAAAAGAAAATCTTCATCTCCATCCGCCTGCATAATACCCACCAAAGGGTGATTCTCATTATCATTATCTAACCTTGTATCATCACAGTGGAGAATTAAAAACCCATTACCCGGAAGACCTTTATCAAATCCAGTCCTGTACCGGTTTTCCACAAGAAAATATTCACCCGTGCCACCTGACCATTCCCAATCCGGCCCATTCGCATCCTCTAATAACCGATAGGCAACTGGATTCACTGCAGCACAGGCAACAGATTCATTCTCACGTTTTGAAACACCAATCCTATCTACCTCACTTGGTGAAATCCAGCCGAGTTGATATTTTGACCAGGCACAAAAATGGGTTGGACACGAACCAGGAAGACTATCATCATATGCCCTTGCCCAGGATCCTGCTGCCATAATGCCAAACATTCCTATTCCATAAGTAGAGCCGTCACGGTCATAAAGATCAGGCAGTCCTAAAACATGTCCAAATTCATGCGCAAATACCCCAACTGTAATGCGACCGGTTTCAGTCTCAAAACGTTCAGGCTCCATTGAATAGTGGTCAACATCAACACCATCATTAGTATGGTACGCGCCTGGACACCCGGTTCCAGTATTAGATAACTGCCACTGGTGTGACCAGACATGATTTATATGACCGGAAAATCCTTCTTCTGCACCAGGACCAGCATGAACAATAAAAATTGCATCAACAATACCATCCCGATCCTCATCAAAATCCGCGAAATTGATAAAAGGATCAGCCAAACTACATGCCGCCCATACAATACCCTGCACATTTTGAGGGTAATTACCTGGATAAATTCCAAAACTATCGCCAATATAATATGAGTAATTTTCTGGTGCCCTGAACCATTGTGTAATTACACTACTGTCACTGATAGAAAATTTTCCACAGGAAACTTCAGTGTAGTAATCTCTTAATGAGCTCTGGTCTTCACCATAAATAAGGGAATCAAACTCCTCTGATATGTAAGTATATTGATTATCATTAAAATCGACCAGGATAACCAATGCCTTTTTATCCCCTGTTACCGGCTCAATCCTCCTGATTCCAACATTCATCAGGATCGGGAATTCTGGTTGAACAATTGGCATCTTTACATCTATGTAAGGATTAGGAGGCATTGAAAAAAGGATTGAAATGAACAATAGCATACAGAGTCATTATACGCACCAAGGAAAAAGTGTCAATGCTCAATACTAAACCAAACCCAAGTACCATATTCATAAATCTTGATATTCGTAATTATGTTACCTGGTACCCTGATGCCCTGATAACCTGTTTTCCTGACCTTTGGGTAATTTTTTACCCATAGTATGTAAACTTTTCTATGTTTAAGTCTCGTTGTATTTAAAAACCATTGAAATTTCATAAACTTTTTAGAAAACCCGGGCACAAATTTTGCATAATAATCTACTGATGAATGGAGGTATATATGACAAAAAAATCTAAATATCATACATTATTGTCTACTAACTGTTCTCTTTTGTGTACTTCAAAGGCTTTTACTCTCATTGAAATAATGGTTGTCATTACTATTATTGGCATTGTTATGGTCATAGCAATACCTAATTTTGCTGCAATGCAGCAAAGGGCGCGTGTCCGAGCTGGAGCCCAGGAAGTTGCCCAGGATTTCAGGTACCTGAGAGAAAGGGCATTATCGGGCATTGGAAATTTTCAGGTCACTCTTCCTGATAACCGGCATTATCAAGTGACTCATCCTAATGGTAATGTTTCAACGTATCAACTTGGCCAAACAACGGGTGGTAGCCTCCGCTTTGGTACTACTGGAGCTATAGCAGTGACACCACCCGAAGCGAGTGGTCCAATTCCTGGAAATGGCTTTGATTTTGGTGGAGGCACATTAAGTTTTCAATCACGTGGTAGTGCTACTAAAGGAGTTGCTTACATTACCAATAATAAAGAAAACTTTGCCATTGGTGTAAATCCCCTCGGGAAAATTAGAGTTTATATCCACACCAGTGGGGTATGGCAGGGATTATAAAATAAAAGGAGTAATCATGAAGAAAAATCCAAAATTACTGTTTACTGACTACTGTCTACTGTCTACTTCTAAGGGTTTTACCTTGGTTGAAATTCTTGTCTCAGTAACTATTTTATCAATTGGCATTCTCGCAGTAAGTCAGATGACAGTTATGGGTTTAAGGGTAAATACTGTTGTAAATCAACGAATGTATGCCCGCGTTGTCATGTCGCGGGTATTTGAAGATTTACATAATTTACCGAGCAATGACGCATGGTTATCTGATGACGCTGATACTACTGATCTGGACGACATTGATACTGCTAATGCAGATTATTATCAGACAATCACCGACACAACAGCTATGTACAATTATTTATCAATATGGAATGTAGCCGACAATACACCAGAACCAAACATTAAAACCGTCAGAATTCATATTCTGTGGGGTCCAAACAATAAGAACAGAATCAGCTCAGATTTAATAAAAAGAATGTAAATGTAAAGGAGGAATAATGGATAAAAATCCTGAACTAAATTCTACTTTTAACTTTTCACTTTTCACTTCAAAAAAGGGTATGACCTTGGTCGAAACCATGGTTTCCGTCGTTATTCTTACTTTCACTCTTGGCGCAATATTTACGATCCTTAACCTTCAAACTGTCAAATCAGCACAGGTACAAAAGACTTCGCTATTACAAACCGATGCCCAGGTCGCATTAACCTTGCTAAAATGGGATTTTGCATCAGCAGGTCTGGCTTTTCCAAAAACAGACAGTGCAGTCCGTTCCATAAATGGCGGTTTAGCAGGAATAGATGCTATAAGTCTCAAAGCTGTTGGACTTGGGTTTGAATCTGGAAGAATAAAATGGTCCTGGCTTCTCAAAGAAGCAAGTTCGACTATTATTGAAGTACGCAGTTGGGCAGATACTCTATTTAACTTTGAAGTAGGTGACACAATAGTTATTCTTGATAAAGATCGTATAATAAAAGAACCCGGGGATTTGATTATATCGAGTATTGATACCTTTACATTCTATGACGACTGGGGAAATCCTGTACGTGCTTCGCGTCTTACGCTTGACAATCCTGTAAATAGCATTAAAGGACTTGTCGTAATTGGTAAACATTCAGAATTTTACAGTCCCGGGATTACAATCAGCGTAAGTAACAATAAATTAGTCAGAGGAAGTGATACACTTCTTGATAATGTTGAAGAACTACAATTTTCCTATGGGATTGATAATGATGGTGACGGTGTGATTGAAACCTGGACAGATAATATTCCACAATTTGCAACACTTGAAAAAAAATGGGGGATCAGATATACATTGGTTGTAACCTCAAGACCAATGGGTGGGTATACATACCCCAGGGACTCTATGTATATTGAAGACCACGCATATGCCTTAACTGCTGCTGATAAAAGAATGAAACGAGTAATATTTACCGGAGTCATCTCACCGCCAAATTTACAGCCATAGGAGGATAAAATGAGCAAAAATCCAAAATACCTAAAATCCAAAATACCTAAAATCAAAGCAAAAAAAGGAATAGCCCTGCTTATTGCACTGGGTACAATGATAGTAATCCTTACCATCGGTTCATTATCAATCTATCTTATAACAAAAGGACTTAAAGTTACCGCAGGACAAACTCGTTATGAAACTGCATATGAGTCTGCTGTCGCATCGCTTGAAATTGGAAAGGCACGGGCAGGTTATCTGAATACGGCATTTGATATTATAGATACTTCAGAAGTATTCCAAGTTGGAAAATATACCGTCAACCTTGATGTTGAAAGAACCTCATCTGGTGCAATTACATTATCCGGCATGGCACAGAAGTTTGCGCGCGCAATCGCAGGCCCTGGTTCAACTCCCTCGTCTGGTAGTTATCGAACTTATTATATAAAGGTACAATCAGTAGGGCGTGCTGGTGAACAGGTTACACTTGAAGTTTTGCAGCGTTATACAATAGCATCAGAATAATAGGAGGATAAGATGAATAAAGTAATAATTACTTTAATAATCATTATGGGCACATGTTTTGCCCAGACCATGGAAACATATTGCTGTACACCACCTTTTGTCATGACCGCGGTCAAGCCGAATATTAATTTTTGTATTGATATGACAGGTAGTATGAGATGGCGTGCTGCCTATTCTATTAATAATGGTCACTATGACCCGAACCGCACGTATTATGGATATTTTGAACCAGACCATGATTATTGGTACCAGGCTAAGTTCTACCGTGATCCTGGCCACGGTAGACCTGGACCATTCCCGGGCAATATAATGAACTGGGCTGTTATGAGCCGGATTGATATTGTCAGAAAGGTTCTGGTCGGTGGCAAAGGTAAACCAGCCAGTCAATATCCAAAACATGAGCTTAATGCTCAAGGTAGCGGGTCCTATTGGGGATCGGCTTGTAGGCTTGTCATTAAGGTAGGCGGAACAATCTATAAATACACGTTTACAAAACCTTCCCTGAGTACAATTAGAATTTCAACTTATACTCGTACAGTAAATGCTCCGGATACAGCTGTTCTGCCCTATCCGATTCCTACCGGTACTTTTACCTGTAATATAGAAACTGATCCGAATAATCCTCATTCAGGTGGGGTAATACGCCAGATATGCGATAAAAACCTGGATGACGATTTCGATGAAGAGGCACCCAGGGTTGCTCTTCAGTTCTTCAGCACCGGTATTTTTGAATTTAGCCGTGAGTTCTATCAAAGTGAAGATAAACCATGTTTTGAAACCTTTATAACCGATTTAAACTTAACAACACCGAGTGGTAATACACCAGTAGCAATGGCAGTATTCGATGCGATCTGTAATTTCAGCTATGTCAACCCCAGATATGGAGCATATATTTGCCATGGCAGAGGACATTATAAGGATCCATACTACAGTGGAACAGGTGCAGGATTAGAGCCGGTGTGGTGCCGAAAGAGTTTTGTTATTATGTTAGGAGACGGTGAATCAAATTCAGATTGGCCAGTAGTGAACAATTATGCATTACTGCCAAATGGACCGTTTGCCCGACCCCTGTATGATTATGACAATGATAATCATCCTGGAGATTATGGCACGTATCATCCTGCCGATGATTATGCTTATTATGGACATATTACTGATCTAAGACCTGATTTAGATGATATGCAGAATGTCGAGTTCTACAGTATATTCTGCTTTGGAGCAGGTTCCGACCTTTTTAAAGAGATTGCAAAGGACGGTGGTTTTGCTGACCAAAACGACGACCATATTCCACAGCTAGAAGAATATGATAAAGATGGCGATGGAGTCCCTGATAATTATTTTGAGGCAGAAGATGGCCACTTGCTTGAGCTGGCGATTCTAAATATCATTCAAGATATTCTGACAAAGGTTTCTTCATCAAGTGGAGTATCGGTTGTTACGACAGGCAGTAAAGCTGGTGGTATAACTGTTCAAGCCCAGTTCTATCCAAAAAGAAATTTTCCAACTGGAGAAGATCTGGATTGGATCGGAACTTGTCAGAGTCTCTGGCTCGATAAATATGGCTGGATAAGGGAAGATAATCAAGCTGACGCTTATTTACATCTACAAAATGATTATGTTGTAAATATACAATGGGATTCGTCCGACGCAAATGTGATGATAACCCGATTACGGGATGTTAATGGTAATGGTGTGGATTCTGAATTTGTCTTTGTAGAAAAGGTGCCGATTGAAAATCTTAAGCCTGTCTGGGACGCTGGAAAAGTGCTCTGGAACAATCCCCCTGATGCACGTACAATCCTTACCTTTGTCGACGCAAATCAAGATGGAATTATCGATCCCGGTGAGATAAAAGACTTTGTTCCGTCGAATAATACATTACTCAGACCATACCTCGGTGTTGCTACTGATGATGAGGCGGATACGATTATCAGGTACGTACGTGGAACTGATTTTTCTAATCTAAGAACCCGGACCGCGGATTCTAAAGTCTGGAAGCTTGGTGATATAATCAGCTCAGGCGCAGTAGCAGTTCAAGGCGCAATCGAGCGCTACGACTTTATCTATGGTGACGTATCCTATATGGATTATTATGATCAGTACAAAGACCGAAGACAAACAATATACGTTGGTGCAAATGATGGTATGTTACACTGTTTTAACGGTGGCATACCGGTTGAGCTGGAATTTGACCCCATGATTCCAATGAAACTCGACCCGGCAGGTTATGACTTAGGCGAGGAATTATGGTCGTACATTCCGTATAACCTGTTGCCCCATTTAAAATGGCTCAAAGATCCGATATATTGCCATGTCTATTATAATGACCTTAGAGCCTATGTAACAGACGTCCAAATCTTTGCCAATGATGCTACTCATCCTAAGGGTTGGGGTACAATCCTGATTGGCGGAATGAAACTCGGGGGACAAATGATTGTAAATGATGTTGATACGTGTTACTCTTCGTATTTCGCAATCGACATAACCGACCCGTTAAATCCTGTACCAATGTGGGAATTTACTGCCCCTGATATTGGTCTGACAGTATGTTATTCTACAGTAGTAAAAGTAAAGTCTTCATGGTTTTTAGTATTCGGTTCTGGACCCGGCACCTGTGGTGGTGAATCTGTGCAGCAAGCACGAATCTTTGTATTAGATCTAAAAGATGGAACCTTACTTAAACAGTGGATTCTGCCTGATGATAAATCATTTATCACGAATACATTTGGCGCTGATTGGGGTATGGATTATACTGTCGACCGTATCTATTTAGGCACTTGTCACGAGGACAAGACTCTACCTGGTAACTGGGGTGGCAAGATCTACCGGATTTTGACCAATGATGATACTGATCCAAACACCTGGGATACAAGTATGGTATTTGATATGCAACGACCAATAACAAGTGAAGGAAGTATTGCAACAGATGATTATAATCACCTTTGGGTTTATTTTGGCAGTGGTAGATTTTTCTCAGAGATTGATGAAGGCGACTATACGACTCAATATTATATTGGGATTCGCGAAGATACTACCCGTGCCACTACTATCCTCGGATTGTTAGACGTTACCGATATCCAGGTTGATACCAATGAGGTTGTTCACTACAGTGATGGTGCTACTTCAACATTTGATGCCTTGATTGACACAGTAAATGTAATCGGCGGCTGGTATCGTAAAATGGAAGGTCCGGGTGAAAGAAATCTTACTACTTCACTTGTCTTTGGCGGTGCAGTTCTATTTACCTCATTTCTTCCAACCGGTGATATCTGTTCTTATGGTGGTTATGGTAACCTCTATGCCTTGTTCTATCAGACCGGCACTGCCTATATCGAACCATTTCTTGAGTCTGCAGGTTCATTGTATTATCGAATCTATACTGATCTTGGCCAGGGTATGCCTTCAGAACCAAGTCTTTATGTTAGCACTGACCAGACAAAAGTCTTTATTCAAGCAGGTGGTGGCATTATGTCACCAGAAACAGGACTTCCCGGTTTACCACCATCAGGTGTAATTATCTGGAAAGGACAATAGGAGGTAAAAATGAAGAAATGTACCTTATTACTAATTTTAATGATTTCGTTCCCATTAATTGCACAAGAACAGGAGGATGCTTATACTGAGGAAAATATCATGACCGGTCTTATCCTCAAAGTCGAAACCAACAGAATAAATTTCGAAGAAATGTGGTTGCCGATTTATCATACAGCACAAACCGACCAGCGGATATCTATTATTGTTATTGTGACCAACGCAGATGGTGAACCGATCAACTATAACGACCTGATCGCTCCATGCTTAACTGAAGTTACTTTTGAATACATCGAAGGTGAAATTGTTCCTTTAAAGATTAAAGTTTTAGAAGAGCATCAATACGACAGCGACGGCTTAATTAAAAAGAAAGACTAATTAGTGGGGTGAGGTCTTGAGTAAAAACTCAAGGCCTCACCCTGAAACCTCATAAAATTATCTCAATTATATTATCGGGAGTTTTTTATAATATGCTTGCGGTCCTTTGGAAAAAAATTCTACCTATGACCAGAAAATTAGTGGTTGAATACCTGCTTTTTTTTAACATACTTGTATTTCAAAACGCCGACACATTGAAATTCGTTAAAGGAGATAGTGTCGTTGATATTTGGCTATTAACTGAAAAGATTCAGGAAACTGATTTAGGTGAAATTATATTCAATAAAAAATCAAAGGTTTCCAAAGACAATAAGTATTTTTTTATTTATGAAGAAAAGTATTATCCATCAAAAGACAGTTTTTTTACAAAAATCCTTTTTTATGATGCCGATAAGGAAAAATTATGGGAAAAAACTCCTGAAACAGGCAGAAAAATATCGTTTCATTTAACCAGTATCTATAACGACATAGTCATTTTGGTTACCACAGATAAATTTAATATTAACCCCGACTTAAAATCAATTAAAGACAATAAGATAAAGGAAATTATCAAAGAGAGAGAATACCAGAGAATTATAAAATATGAATTTTCATCAAATATGCGGTATCTCATTTTACATATCAGAAATCCTTATAATACAAAAATGTGGGATTACATATATTCCATTGATTTACAGAACCAAAAAAAATGGAATTATTTATTCCCGATGTGTGTTTCTTGTAAAAAAAACAAAATTGATTTGAGTATTGATAATAATGGCGAAGCAGAGGTTATTTACAAAGGCGAACATAGAATTTTTTCCAAAGATGGAGAGCTGCTCGATATTTTTATTAAATTATGAAATTCATAAATTTCTTAAGGACAAATTTTAAGCCCTATAGAAATTGGCACGCAATTAGAAAATCGTTTTGGATCCAATAGATCAATTGTATTGACATTGTTTTTATTTTGCTTATATTTACACAACGGAGGTGAGATTTGAAAATTTTCGCAAAAGTGTTTTTTATATTATTGCTTATTTTATTTATCAGTCAATGCGGAGAAAAGAAAGAAAAAAGAGATGACGGTGACACAAATACTCCACCCGTAATAAATAAACTCATATTACAGCCTTTAAATCCTACAATTCGGTCTGAAATTACTGCACGCATTCTAAGCTTTGATAAAGATGGTGATCCAATAACCTACAAAGTAAAATGGTTTTTGAATGGAAAAAAAATCGGTGAAGGGATGTCATTTACATCCGAAGAGATTGCCAAAGGCGATAGAGTTTTTGCCGAAGTTACACCGTATGATGGTAAAAACTGGGGAAAACCAGTGAAGTCAGGTGATGTTATTATCAGAGGCATGCCGCCAAAAATCCTTTCCGTACAGATTGCGCCTGAATCACTGTTCATTACGACTCCGCAGGTTGTTGTAACCGCCCTGGTTGAAGACCCTGATAAAGATTCAATAACTTTGATTATACACTGGATGATAAAAGATGAACTCATTCCTGATACATCAAATGTTCTCAATCTTAAAAAATATAATCTAAAGAAAAATGATGTGATTATTTGTTCTGCTTTTGCTGCTGATGATGAATGCAGGTCTGAACCCTTTATATTTAAATTGCTTATTGCCAATGCCCCACCTGTTTTCAAAACTGAAATAGACTCTATAAAGTGCTCACCCGATAGTGTTTACTACCAATTACCCATCATTGATCCGGACAATGACCCCTTAACTTTTGAGATCCTTGATGCACCCGATAACATTCAGATTGATAAAGAAAAAGGTATAATATACGGCAGTGCTGGAGAAGTTACGACATTCGAAATTCTCGTGCGCGCCACTGATATGGACGGCGCCTATTTAGATGTTAAGTTTACCTTAACCTCTCCGTAAAATTTTATGTCCACAATATTCAATTAGCAACAGCGGCCGAATTTATACGGCCGCCACATTTTATTCGCAGGAAATAATCTTCTTGCTTCTTGCTTCTTGCTTCTTACTTCTCGCTTCTTTCTTCTTGTCTCTTACTTCTTCGGGTGATCTGGATCAACAACTGCTGCGTCTACTGGACAAACTGCAGCACATTGAGCTTCGTCAAAATGTCCCTCACATTCAATACACTTATTAAAATCGATTACATAGATTGGATCACCTTCAGTAATTGCCTGAACCGGACATTCAGGTTCACAAAGTCCACAAGCAGTACATTCATCAGTAATCTTATATGCCATTTTACCTCCTTATTAATTGCAGTATTATATTTAAATTTTCGGTGTTGTCAAGATGGCTGGTGATTACAATTGTTTTGCCCGATAAATCGGGCGACTACAATAGGTTCAGTGTGTGTAGTCGTTTGATTTATCAAACAATGCTTGAAAAACCGGATAGCTACACTGTTTCCATGATTACATTTTCTTTAATATAACGAGTGCCAGAGGTAAATTCTCAATTGGCGTAAAAAGCTTTTTTACCTCAACTCGATATCCTCTTTTTTTAAGCTCGTTATCTGCAGTCCTTATTTCTTCTTCAATTTGATGAGATTTATAAAAAACAGCACAGCCTTTTGGTTCAATCAAATTATCTATAATTTTTATTAACCTATTTATTTTACCAACCGCCTTCAGCAGAATTAAGTCAAACTTCTTTTCCTTAAAATGTTCTGCCCTTCCATCAATTATATCGATTCCAGAAAGATCTAATTCGCAAATCAAGTGTTTTAAAAATTTTGCCTTTTTTTTCTTCGCTTCAAAAAGTGTAAAGCTAACTTCCGGACGCAAAATCTTCAGAGGGATTGAAGGAAAACCAGCACCCGCTCCAATATCACAGGCATTTCGGCAGTGCTTCACATAATCAAGCGCAGCAAGTGATGTCAAAAAATGCCTCTTAGAAATATGATTGTAATCTTGTTGAGACAGAAGATGGAGTCTATTTTTAGATTCATAAAGAAAATTGATATACTTCTGAAATTTCTGAATAATATGTTCATCATATTTTATGCCGAGGAGTGTTAATCCCTGACAAAGCTCGCTTATTTCCTTATCAATATTACTGGATGGTTTATTATCCTTCCCGCTTTTTAATTTCATCCCAAATCTTATCCATCTCCTCAAGGTCAGTTGCTTCAATATCCTTGCCCCTTTTTTTCAACTCCTCCATTACTTTTCTGAATCTTTTAACAAATTTCTTATTTGCATATCTTAAAGCATCTTCCGGATCGACTGATAGATGGCGTGCAAGATTTACGCAGGCAAACAGTAAATCACCAAACTCCTCAAACACATCTTCAGTTTTGCTGCTCTTTTCAATCTCCTTAATTTCTTCATTTATCTTTTCGAGTGGGCCTTTATGCGTTTCCCAATCAAATCCTAATTTGGATGCGCGTTCCTGAATGATCTTTGCAGCAAGAAGCGCAGGCAGTACCTTGGAAATACCCGCGAATATATCCTTTTTAGTTTTCTGCCAGAACCTCAATACTGCATCCTGATCAGAAAAATTCTCTTCCTTGAATACATGAGGATGTTTATCTTTATATTTTTTAACAGTTGACAATATTAATTCATCGAAACCAATGTCTTTTTCTTCCTCGAAGATCTTTGCCAAAAAGAATCCGAGAAAAAGAATATCACCAATTTCTTCTTTTATTGAAGAAACATCATTATCTTCTATTGCCTCAATAAGTTCATAAGATTCCTCAATAACATTATTTTTAAGGGAATCCAATGTTTGTTCTCGATCCCAGGGACATTCTTTGCGTAAAGTTTCAACCAGTTTAATAAGATCATAAATCTTCATAATGATAATATTGGCTGCAAAATGATTTATGCAGATTTAAACAGATTTTAACTGTTTTCATCATCCTTATTCTGGAAATCAGTGTAAAAATCCTCCTCAAAATTCAGGCAGCATAATAGTCTACCACATATCCCGGATATTTTACTTGGTGACACATAAAGTTTTTGGTCACGTGCCATACGCAGTGAAATGGATTTTAACTCACCCAAAAATGTAGCACAACATAGATTCCTACCACATGGACCAATGCCGCCGAACAGCTTGGAATAATCTCGACTACCTATCTGTTTTATCACAACTCTTTTATTCAACTTCTGTGATATATAACGGTGCAATTTTCTGAATTCTAACCGCTTTTGTGCTGTAAAATAAAATATCAGTCTTTCTTCGTCAAATTGACAATGGGCAAAGACCGGCTTCATTACATACTTAAACTCTTCTACGGCGCGTTTCAATTCAATCAAACAAAACTCTTCGTAATCTTTCAATTCTTTAAGCTTCTTTAAATCATCTAATGTCACTTTTCTCAATATTTTACCATAAATATTTTCAATGTCCTCGCTCGGTATACTATTGATGCTACCGATATCAACACCTTCCTTACTTTTAATTATGACTAAATTACCTACCTCATAGACAATATCACTCTCACATGACTCAATACGGAATGGAGTTATTTTAATTCGATAGATCATTTTTCAGGAACCAAATATATCTTTTCACCTTTTTTAATCATACCTAAAACATCGCGCGCTGTAGCCTCAAGATGATTTCCTCGCTTGTATTCATTTATCCGATTTCGGATAACTTGACTCTCGGCTTTCAAGATTATAATCTCCCTTTTTAGACTGTTCTCTTCTCGTGTTGAACTTACAAATTTATAAATTCTTTTGCTAAAGTAGAATAATGGAATAGCAACTATTAATAAAATAATAATCCAGCGGCTTTTTTTTGATAAACGTTTTCTTGATCTCCTCATGTATCAATTTCCGATTGTTTATTGTTGAGGGTGTGTTGCTCAAATCCCTTTTTGTCATTGCGAATCCCGACCATTAAAAATTGTAATGGTCGGGGTGTGGCAATCTCATTACATTTCATGAGATTACGCAGCCTGTTCCGAAAGCAGTAAGGAATCTCGCTCCTTCCGCCATACAAAAAGGCGGATATCTCATTATACTCGATATTTTCAACATCTCGTTACACTCGATATTTTCAACATCTCGTTACACTCGATATCTTCGACATCTCATTACACTCGATATTTTCAACATTCCTCTTTTTCGCTGTACCATAATTAACGAATTATAGTTAAAAATATAATCATGTCAAGCTAAATGGAAAATAAGGAAGAGGGTTAAAGGAGGAGAATAACAATTGACAGGGTGGATAATTTTCATATAATTTCAACAGAAGGCAGACAAAGCAGATATGGATAAATCTAAGCAACTCATTTTCAAATGTGCAGGCGTGTTGATAATAGTTTTTATGACATATTTTATTATCCGTCCTTTATCAACTCAAAAGGCAGATCAACACAATTGCCGATTCTGGGGGATAATTTTTTCTGATTCGCAGTCTTGCCCAGCAGGTACGATTCGAACGCACCTTGATTCTCTGAAATCATTGGGTAATAGTAATCCAGATGGCTGGGGTATTGGTTTTTATCTTTCGCCAGACAGTGACGTGATTTTGCCGGTTGTAGTACGGGGCGAACCGCGTGCACCACTCGACCCAAGGTATGATAAAGCGGTAACTGATATGATTAACTATATGCACAAATGTGGTATTGCACATGTACGTAGTGGAACAAGTGGATCCACAGGTGGTATACCCAACCCACACCCTTTTCAAAGATGTGGTATCACCAGAAATTTTCAAATGCTTTTCGCTCATAACGGCAGTATACCTGTAGAAGTTCTATTAGAACTCATTCAAGCTATTAATCCAGCTTATCTGGATTTAAATCCACCGGATTATGCACCTGATTATCTTGATTCAGACCTCTACGCTATATACATTATGGAAATAATCGATACTTATCATAATAATACGATTGAAGAATGCATAATGATAGGCATTACCAAACTTGATTCTGCCTTAAATTTTGATAACGCACAACTTAACTTTATTATGTCAGATGGTTTCACCCTGTGGGCATTACGTTATGCAAGATCTCCGCTAAGGAATTTTGATCTTTATTATTATCCGCATATCGGAATCTCAAGCTTCTGGGTTGCTGCCTCAAAACCTCTTGATACATTGAATCTCTACTGGGCAGCAGTGCCGAATTCAACACTGGTTATCCTTACACCTGGTGAGCCACCTCAGCTTATTAATATCTTTGATGTATATGAAACATCTGCAGTTTATCAAGGTCTGGAGATAATCTCCCCAAATCCATTCAAAGGAAAAATAGATATTAGATATTGCATAGGGCAAAGTGCAGAGGGCATAGAGCTGAAAATATATAATACAAACGGAAGACTGGTTAAACAATTCCCACTGCCTACTCCTTACTCTTTACTGCCTACTTCTATTTCTTGGGATGGCACGGATAACAAAGGTAATACTTTACCAAATGGTATCTATTTTTGCAACCTAAATACAGGAGACACCAGCTACACCAGAAAAATGGTGTTACTGAAATAATAGGTTCATTTATTATTGGAGTTACTAAAAGCTTAATGTTAATCCGTTTATAATTATCCCCAGATTTTTTCGATATGCTCTTTTGAAAATCCGGGTGTAAATAGACTTACTAAAACCATTAAAATAAACCCGACAATAATACCGGGAATAAAACCATGAATACCAAAGGGGTTACCAATGACCATCCAGACAAGTGCAGTTATAAATCCACCAACCATAGAAATAATACAACCCATCTTTGTTGCTCTTTTCCAGTATATACCAAACAGAATAGGCCACAGTGTGGTTGAGGCAATCACTGCCCAGGCAAATGCAGTCAAAGTTAAGACCAATGCCGGAGGATTAAACGCAATAATGAGTGAAACAATACCAATTATTATGCTCGCAATTTTACTGTAAAAAAGGATCTTATTTTTATTCAAATTCTTTTTCAAACCCTTTTTAACAATGTCCTGAATCATCGAGCTCGATAAAATTATTAAAACCGAAGCAAATGTTGACATACCAGCTGCTACTACTCCGGCAAGTACTATTGCAGAACCAAAAGGAGAAAGAACGTTTTTTGCTAACGTAGGAATAGCCAGGTCAGGATTTTGTAAACCAGGATAGAGAACCCGTGCTATTGCGCCATTAAAATAAGGCAGGAGTGCCAGACACGTACCTATTGTTGCAATGACAGTACCAATTTTTAGTACCTTTAAATTTTTCAATGAATAAAACCTTACGACCAACTGCGGCATTCCCCAAACCCCAAAACTAACAATCAGGGCAAAAGAAATAAGTCCTGGCCAACCCCATACACCTGGGGTATTAATCAATCCCGGATTGATTGCTTGCAATGCCTGATTTGCTGCACCAATACCACCTACCGCCTTTATAGAAAATATTGTTAATACAATCAAACCTATACCCATTACCCATGCCTGAACAAAACTCGTCCAGACCACAGCAAGGTATCCGCCAATTGACACATAGAAAAGGATAATAATACCAGCCAGAAGAATACCATAGGCATAAGGGATATCCATTAAAACCTCAAAAATATGTCCCATTCCTTTTAAAATACTAACATTATAAAATATCATAAATAATACAATAATGATTGCAGAAAAGATAAGGGCAAAATTTGATTTATACCGTTCTCCAAAAAATCCCGGGATAGTCATTGTATTCAACCGCTGTGTAAATTTCCTGACCCTTGGTCCGAGAACAATCCAGCATACAGTACAACCCAAAAGAACATTAATCGCTCCAATCCAGAGTGTTGACATACCGAACATATAGCCAAATCCGCCACCGCCGATAATAACTACTGAACTGAAATAGGCGGCAACAAAAGACAAAGCAGTTACCCAGGGCCCAATCTGCCTACCGCCGATATAGAAATCTTCAACACTTTTTGTCTTGCGGCCAGTGACAAATCCAATAAGAATCAGTATTGCCAGATAGACAATGATAATTATTGCATAAATGAGAGATTCACTCATCATCATCCTCTTTTGGTTTGAAAATCCAGACTGCCCAGATAATACTGAATATAACACAGCCGAAAGCCACAACCCATGCTAAAAAGGTTAACCACGGTGTATGAAAAGGTCCCATTCATTTCCTCCTGCGCGCGTGAAACGCGCGCTCGATACCAGTGATTAAGTACAGATTACAGTGATTCAAAAAATATCAACGTAATCTTCTTTTTATCACCGTAATCATTTTACTTAAAGAATTCTGTATGTCAACCAACAATATTTCTGAGTCCTCTCCACTTTTTGTAAAGCATTATCAATATTGTTTTTCTATAGCATCATGATTATTGTCATTGCGAGCCCCGTTAAATAACAATTCCAGAAATGGCTAAACATTTTCCTGTAGATTTATTTAACGGGGCGAGCGGGAGCGAAGCAATCTCTGACAATACAATAAAGCCAAGATTGCCACGACCGCTTGAAGCGGTCTCGCAATGACTAGAGAAAATAGGATTCAGCGCAGACATCATATATTCTTGCAGTTTAGAAAACGTGGAAAGGACTCAGGATATATTCGAACTTGACAATTTAAACATTTTCATTATAATATACTTAAGTCTTAGAAAGGAAGGAATATGATAAAAAAATTGTGTTCAATAGGGATTACCCTGTTACTCATGGTTGTATTAACAGGGTGTGGTGATGAGGTCGATCCTGAAGAACAATACCAGGCGGACCAATTAATTCAGGGGCTTGGCGCAACCGCCATGATGACAAATGTCAATGCTTATAGTGGTTACTCAAGCGATGGACCTGGTCTTGCTACGCCGCCATTCGGATGGTCAGGACCATTTGTATACGACATACCAGAAGGTACTGATACTCTCTACTATGAATTTTTCTGGAAACCCCCTTTAGACAGCATGGGAACTATCATTGACACATTAATGTGGTTGGCGATGCCTGAACCTGATGTCTGGGGTGGAAATACTATGCCGTGGACTGAACTCGATACCTGGATTATTGGTCAAACCCGCAGTCAAATATACTTCCATACTGTATTTTCGATCGTCGATACGATCAGTGTCAACGGCACTTTGAAATGGAACTGGGAAGATACCTATTATGAGTATGCATTCGATGTCATGCAAGACCCTACAGATTATACGGCTGATATCGATATTACGACATCTGCTAATATCGGTCTGTCTGCGCAATTCCGTATTAATGCAGACGGCTCAGGGTTAGAAGTAGATAATTATGCACGTTGGAACAACATAACATTTGTAAGATACGAGTTCTTTGTACGCGGATCTCAAGATTATGATGGCTACTACACCCTGCTCAGTGAAGGTTGGAATGTAAGACATTATTTCAATCTTATTGTGCGAGAAGAAGCTTAAATTAATACAGTTGCATTAAAAAGGGAGAGCACTGCTCTCCCTTTTTTTGTGGTTACATCTTGAACGGAAAGTTCTTGGGCATTTTCCCTTTACCCATCTTTTTCAATAAATCGCGGGCATAGTCAAACTGTTTTAATAACTGGTTTATATCCCTTATTTGAGTCCCGCTTCCTGCTGCAATTCTGCGTTTTCGAGAACCATTGATTATTTCTGGATTAAACCTCTCTTTTTTTGTCATTGAATTTATGATTGCCTCAATCTTCTTCATTTCATTTTCATCTACATCGCTCTCTTTTGCACCAGGAATCATTGCGGCAAGTTTTGATAAAGGACCCAATTTTTTGACAGCCCTTAATTGTGTAAGAAAATCTTCGAAATTCAATTCACCCTTCATCATTTTTTTACGAAGTTTCTTCTGCCCAATCTCATCTTCAACTATCTTAACCTTCTCTACTAAACTTGCTATATCACCCATGCCCATTATTCTCTGCGCCATTCGATCCGGATAAAATTCTTCAATACCATTTAAATCTTCCCCAGTCCCAACATAAAATATCGGTACATTGGCAGCACGTGTTATGGATAATGCTGCGCCACCTTTTGCATCACCATCCATTTTTGTAAGAATAGCACCATTTAAATCTATCTTCTCTTTAAACACTGTAGCCTGACTTACAGCATCCTGGCCACTCATTCCATCTGCAACAAGTAATTGATAATCCGGACTCACAGCCTTGTTAATGTCAATCAATTCTTGAACCAGTTCTTCATCTATATGTAATCTCCCCGCGGTGTCAACAATGACTAAACCATACCCCTGCTCAAGCGCCAATTCCTTTGCCTTCTTGACTGTTCTTATTGCACTATCGCCTTGAAAAGGACATACTGGAATATTCACCCTTTCTGCAAGCAGGTTTAATTGTTCAAAAGCAGCTGGTCTTTTGATGTCTGCCGGAACTAATAAAGGGTTCTTTTTCTTGTATTTCAAAGCAAGCTTTGCTGCCGTTGTTGTCTTTCCCGTTCCCTGAAGTCCGATGAGACTTATGATTGTATAACCATCTTTTTTAAATTCAATGCGCTGAGGAACCTTACCCAGAAGCAAAACAAGTTCTTCAAACACAGCTTTAATTATAATATCACCCGGTTTCAAAGTTTTAGATAATTCAAGTTCTTCGCATTTTTTACCTAAATCATTAATAAAATCTTTCACTACTTTGTAATTTACATCGGCTTCAAGCAACGTGATCCTAATATCCTTGAGTATGATTTCCATTTCACTCTTGGTTATTCGACCATACCCCAATACCTTTCGTCTGATGATCTGGAACCTGTCGATTAAACCTTCAAACATTTCAAATCCTTTATTGCCTTTTTATAATCGTCACTCTTAAAAACAGCCGCGCCAGCCACGACAATATCAACTCCTGCACGATCAAGTTCCACAACATTTCTGCTGTTTATCCCACCGTCAACCTGGATCAAGCAATCCGGTTTATGTGTCACAATCCAATCCTTTGTTTGTTCAATCTTCTTCAATATCTCAGGCAAAAATTTTTGTCCGTAAAAACCAGGGTTGACAGTCATAATCAATATAAAATCAAGCTTATCTACGTATTTTTTTACACGGTCAAATGGCGTAGGAGGTGATATTGCAAGACCCACTTTTTTGTTTTGTTCTCTTATGATTTTAATACACTCATCTGTTGTTTCTGTTGCCTCAGCATGGAATGATATCCAATCAGCACCAGCCTCAATAAATTGCCTGAGATACTTTTCTGGTTTTACAATCATGAGATGAACATCGAGCTCCATATCTGTTATTTCATTTATTGCCTTAACAATTAGAGGACCAAATGTTATATTAGGAACAAATACACCATCCATTACATCTAAATGCAAAAGATCAGCATTTGCTTTTTCTACTCTTTTTATTTCTTCTTGAAACTTAGTGAAGTTTGCCGCAATAATTGAAGGAGCGACTCTCACTTAATTACCATCACACTGATAGTGTCACCGGTATTGACAACCTGATCCGGCTCAGGACTTTGGACAATTATGTTTCCTTTAGTCCCGCTTGCCTCGACCTCTTTTATTTCTCCAAGGATTAAACCCATCTTTTTTAAAATAGTCTTCGCTTCACCCAGGTCTTTTCCTGTTAAATTTGGCATTTTTAAAATCAACCCTTTACTAACTATAAATTTAACTGCATCACCTTTTTTCAACTCTTGCTCAGGTTTTGGAATTGTTTCGATTATCTTATCTTTTTCGACAGAATCAGCAAATAAAAAATCGATAGTGTCAATTGTTAATCCTAGTTTTTTTATTATCAGTTTCCCTTTTTCAATGTCCACCCCTTGAAGGTATGGTACTTTTATGGTCTCCATTCCCATACTCACAGCAAGATTTATTATTCTGCCAGTCTTCACCCTGGTATCTGGAAGGGGATTTTGAACTATTACACAGCCCTCCTCAATAATCTGATCATAACGTCTTTCTGTAACAACACCTTCAAGATTTTGTGTTTTCAGTTCTTCAATTGCATCTTCCAAGGGTAAATTGCAGACATTGGGAACTGAAACTGTTTTACCCTTTTGTACTATATAGGGCATGATAACTAAATTTGCAATTAATATACCAATTATAAAGAAACCTAAAATTGTAATTAAATAAATGAAAGATTTTTTCATTCAAGTACTGTGGCAACCACAAGATTAACTTTAGATCCACCCTTAGCCATTTTCCCTGCACGCGGGCTCTGACGCATTATTATTCCAACATTATATTCAGTACTGACCTCCCATGAAACGCGTCCTACCGTAAAACCGTTATCTTCGATAATGCGCTTTGCAGTAGAAAGAGATTTCCCGATTAATCTTGGTACTTCAGCAAGTTCTGTCCCCCTACTGAGTACAACGGTAATAACATCACCTTTTTTAACCCTTGTCCCAGATTCTGGGATAGTTGCAATAATTTTATCTTTGTCGACTATCGAATTCTCTTCACTCGTTACTTCACCAATCTTCAAGCCTAATTCAGATATCTTAACCGTTGCTTCACTTAAGCCCTGTTCTTTAAAATCGGGGAGAACTATAAAGCTAGAACCCTTGGACATAAAAATTGTAATAGTTGATTTGTTTTTAACAACAGATCCGGGAAGCGGCATTTGACGGCATACCAGATTCTCTGCAACGTTCTCGTTCTCTTCTTCACCTCCCACAATAAGCAAAAGTTCTCGTGATTCGGCAATTACCCGTGCCTGCTCAGCAGTCGACCCTAAAAGTTCAGGAACAACCACATCAGCAGAAGTTCTCACGAACGGTATTACAAAGAAAAAGACCACACAAACAATAATTGAAGTAAAAAGAGAAACAAAAAAAGATATTAAAAAACTTCTTGCACCATTATAATACATAATTCTCCTTTCCTATTAAGCTTCGCTTAATCGATTACAGTGATTAACATCCCACATTTTTCAAATGTGGGAACGGAGAGGGTGGGATTTGAACCCACGATCCACCTTTCGATAAATACACGATTTCCAATCGTGCTCCTTAGGCCGCTCGGACACCTCTCCAACTGGCTTATGGCAAATAGGTTATGGCGTATGGACGCCAGCGTATAGTATAGAGTTTTGCCAATAGAGAATAGTTTATCGTAATTAAATTTTTGACAATTGAACCTATTTTTCTTCTTTCTTATCATCAGGCTTTTTATCTCTTTTTTCTTCTGGTAGACTTTCAATCTCACTCAAACCTTTTTTAAATTCTCTAATGCCCTTACCCAATCCTTTTGCCAGATCGGGAATTCTCTTTGCCCCGAAAAGCAGAAGAGCTACAAGTAAAATTAATAAAATTTCCTGCCAGCCAATGTTCATTTTTTCCTCCTGAAAAATTATATTAAAAATTTGCAGAATGTCAACAACTCAGTACACTCTTTGTGAGTCTGCGGACAATAATCCCTGGATTTTTAAAGTTTCATGATAAATACTATTGACAACATAGATATTATAGTTATAATACAGAATAAAAAAGGAGGCGCAGTGACCAATTTACATTTTAATTATAAAGATGTATTCCGGGCTGGAAGGCTTGGTTTCAGCGCCAAGAAAATATGGATGGCATTTCTTGGTTTTCTAATTGCCTTTATTGGTTACGGGATCATATCATATCTTAGTTTCATTGTCGCCGGTATAGAAATTGGTGAAATATGGGAAACATTTCGTGTTGTCCCAATGTACCCAATTGGATTACCATGGTATAGTTGGATTATATGGGTGATTGGATTATTGTGGTGGATCTGTGTTGCCCTGCTTACAGGTGTTGCAGTTTCTAAGATAACTTATGAACAACTTAAGGGTGATGAATTTTATGAAATTAAAGAAGCAATCAATTTCGCTCTAAAAAATGGGAAATCGGCACTTTTTGCACCGTTTGTGCTTATTCTCCTCATAGTTGTCCTAATTGTCTCAGGATTAGTTCTTGCGTTGTTTACTCTGATTCCTTACTTTGGACAAATTTTCTTCGCAATAATGGCAATACCGGCATTTGCAGTGTGCATGTTTATCCTTTACCTTTTAATCGTTATAGTAATCTGCTTACTCATAGGTCCATCCATTGTTGGTGAAACAGGTAATGATACCTTTGATACTCTATTTGAATCATTCTCAGTGATTAATGATCAACCATGGCGCTTTATTACATATGAAATTCTATTGAAGATGATTGTATTTATGGGTATTGGCATCCTAGGATTCTTTTCAGCAAAGGCTATATTTTTAGGACAGGATGTGCTCGGGCTCATTGTATCACCGGATAAACTGGGTAACATCTTACAGAATGCAGCCTATTATGTAAAGATTACATTACCTCCGATGTGTCCAGAGGCATACCATGAATTTTTTATCGAGTATATCGAGTGGATCGGTATGCCCAATCTTTTATTCCCACCTGATTATATTTCTGCGTTTGAAGGTTTTGCTGGCGCAATCGCATCATTCCTTTTTGGTATCATTTATTACCTTATAATTCTATTCGTGATGTCACTTGGAGGTGCAATATTCTGGTCTGGTAATACACTTATCTTCACGGTTCTGGTGAAGAAAAAAGATGACAAAAACCTCCTTGAAATTAAAGAGGAAACATTCGAAGAACCAAAAGTTGAAGAAAAGCCAGAAGCAAAAGACAAAAAAACAAAAAAGACGCAAAAGAAAAAAGTAAAGAAATCTAAGAAAAAGTAGGAAGAAATTCAAAGAATTTATAAGGGGGTGCTGAGCACCCCCTTAGCACAATGAAATCTGGTTATATCTCAATAATTGGTAAGCCCAATGTTGGCAAATCAACATTACTTAATCGCTTTTTAGAAATAAAACTATCAATTGTAAGTTCCAAACCCCAAACAACAAGGCAACGCATCTTAGGAATCCTTACTGAAGGTGATAATCAATGCTATTTTCTTGACACGCCAGGGTTAATAAAACCTGATTATGAGCTTCAAAAATTAATGGTCAATCAAATTAAAAGAGCAGCAAAAGATGCAGATATAATAATCTGGATAGTAGACCCCTGGTTCAAACCAGAAGATTTCCCGGATGCTTTGTTAAAATCATGCAAAAAAAAGCCGTTAATATGCGTTATAAACAAGATAGACCTTGTGCCTAAAACAAAATTATTACCGGTTATTGATAAGCTTGAAAAAATCAATATTAAGGAAATTATTCCTATTTCCGCACTGAATGGTGATGGTCTCGCAAGACTCAAAAAAACCCTGTTTAGGCATTTACCAGAAGGACCATTCTTGTATCCCGTAGATGATATTTCTGACAGCCCGGAAAGATTTTTCGTCGCCGAACTGATCAGGGAAAGGGTATTTGAATTTTTCAAAAAAGAGATTCCCTATTCTACATGCGTGGTGATTGATGAATTTAAAGAAAGAGAAAAAGGCAAGGATTATATTAGGGCTCTTATTTATGTGGAAAGAAAGTCACAAAAGGGTATCCTTATCGGCAAGAAGGGCGAGGCATTGAAAAAGGTGGGTGCTGAGGCGCGTAAGGAAATAGAAAATTTCCTGGGTCGCGAAGTCTATCTTGAATTATGGATTAAGGTCAAAGAAAAGTGGAGAAAAGACAAGAAATTTTTAAAAGAATTAGGATATTAAGAATTGTGATTAGTGAATTGTTTAAAAAATTAAAATATAGCTATTCTTATTTTAGGTGTTTACCCCGTTTAGATAGCAAGTATCTAACGGGGTTTAGGTATTTAGGTATTTTTATATTGTGGGAGCGGGCTTCTGCCCGCGATTTTCGAGCCTGGAAAGGCTCTCCCACAATAATAATTATTCCCTGTGGGAGCGGCTTCTGCCTATTTCCCCTGTGGGAGCGGGCTTCTGCCCGCGATAATTAAATGAAGAAACAGAATTATAACAAGGGTTCCCATCTTCTGAGAAAAGGAAGATTTTCAAGTCCTGGCTCCTATTATTTTATCACAACATCTACCTATAAAAAGACAAAAATTTTTACCACGGCAAAACATTTTAAGATTATCTTTCATACACTCAAATTTCTCGAACAAGAAAAGAAAATAGAACTACACTTTGTCATTGTAATGCCTGATCATATTCATACTGTTTTTAAACTGGAACAAGGTCAAACACTTTCACGAGTGATGATGAGTTTTAAAGGATATACCGGCAGAAAGATAAAGCAGTTAATCACCAGTGTATATCAACAACAAGATCCGCCCCACATTTGGCAAAATCAGTATTATGATCATTTAGTAAGGAAGAATGAAAGCTATCTAGAAATTATCAAATATTGTTTGTATAACCCAGTGAGAAAATGTCTTGTTAATAAACCACAGGAATACCCATTTTGGTGGTGTCGATATGAATTATTATGATTTTCGAGCCTGGAAAGGCTCTCCCACAATAATAATTATTTACTGTGGGAGCGGGCTTCTGCCTATTTCCCCTGTGGGAGCGGGCTTCTGCCCGCGATAATCAAGCCCGGAAGGGCTCTCCCACAATTTTCACAAAGGAGAACAAATGGAAATAAAAAAAATAAAAATCGAATCTATTGAGGGTGTTAATATGATATGCGGTTACACCCATTTTATAAAAACCGCAGAAGATTTATATGAGGCATTGGTAAATGCCCATTCTCAAATAAAGTTTGGGCTGGCGTTTTGCGAGGCATCAGAAAAGTGTCTTGTCCGTTATGAAGGAAATGATCCACAATTGGTTGATTTAGCAAAAGATTATGCATATAAAATTGGCGCAGGACATTTTTTTATTATCTTTATGAAAAATGCATTTCCAATAAATGTCCTGGATAGAATAAAAGCCTGCCCCGAGATTGTAAGAATCCTATGTGCTACAGCAAATCCAGTAGAGATTTTGCTGGTTGAGGACGAGCAGGGAAAAGGTGTGATCGGTGTTATTGACGGCTATGCATCAAAAGGTATTGAAGATGCTAAAGCACGAAAAGAACGGTATGAGTTTTTAAGGAAAATCGGGTATAAGTTGGGAACAGGTCTTGAAATTTAAGAGTGATTTGTTTGACATTATAGCGCCATAATTCTACGCTTAGGAATTCAACTTAAGCAATGACTCTATTATTTTATGTAAATAATCTTAACGTATTTTTCATAAATATCTGTTGTGATTTGTGCAAAGTAGATGCCCTGTGCTAATTCCCTTGGTTGCCACGAGCAGGTCTTCTTATTGCCTTTGAATTCTTTGAGTAATCTACCAGCAACCGTATAGATTCTTACCTCAAAAGGGATGTGTGACTCAAAATGGATTGCATTATGGAACGGATTTGGTGAGATTTTGATGTCGAATATCTGATGCGAGATGATTGGGTGCTCTTTTATCGCTGTTATATCAGTACAAGCCGCATAGATATTCCAGTAATCATTCCTGCTAGTTGCCCATGCAATCCATACGCGGGACGAGTCATCACTAATGATCACTGGGTCAATATCAGATTCTGGATGAGTGGTTACAGCACCAGGAATAGTCCATCCATTACTATAATATGAACAGTAAACATTCCAGTTACCATCCCGGTCAGACATCCAGCATATCCAGGGTAGACCAACCTCATCAACTGTAATTGAGGGAAGAATGTCATCCGCGGAGTTGCTGGTCACCGGTCCGGGTGTCAACCAATCATTGCCATCGTAGTAAGAATAATATATCTCTGCTTGATTATCAATCCAGCGGTGCCAGACAAGCCATACCCTATTTAGACTATCCACTGCAGCCTTAACCGACACATTATCTGCACTACTTGTGTCAACCGGGAACACATTCTGCCATGTCCCTGAATACTTTCTTCCAAATATCTTATAATGACCCTGAGCACTGCTTGACCAGAACACCCAGACATCATTATTCTGGTCAACGACAATTGCGGGATTGGTTTCATCCTCAAGGGTT
>Ga0209986_10000408_pt1 | contig 41256 bp, 27 predicted proteins | sample BlataG_FD_183168 | JGI IMG/M metagenome (GOLD analysis project Ga0209986, IMG submission 183168) | Deep subsurface microbial communities from Black Sea to uncover new lineages of life (NeLLi) - Black_00105 metaG (SPAdes) (version 2) | ecosystem: Environmental > Aquatic > Marine > Oceanic >... | reverse complement strand
TAGATGGTTACAATGATACCATCAATTATAAAAATTTTCAGGCAGTCCCAAAAGGCGCAGAAGCTTTTTCTGTAATGCAGATAACTTTATCGGAAAGACTGCCTGCTCCTTTACTCCTTCAAATTCATACCAGCACAAGTCACTGAAAGCCTCAAGAATACGCATAGCTGTAGGCGTCTTAGTTGTTCGCCCTTCCGGAAGAAGAGGGAGTTCTGGTATTTTCTCCTCGACCATGGATTTGCGCACCTGCCTTTCTATAAGAGATGAAGCCGCTATGGCAATGAAATAGGCATGAATCAATCCGGCTACTCTTTTCGGTTTTTTTAAATAGACTGGGGCTATTTCGTGATCTGTCTTCAGCTGCGAGAATCTTTTTTCCAGATAGGGCTGATATTTATAGATCAACAATACTTCTTTTTTCCCAGCAGTGGTTAAATTGGTAAGGAGGGGAAACACCCCATCTGTTCGATTTTCTCGATGAATACCTTCTTTATTCCGCCTAAATTCCAGTTTGAATACCGGGTAGGATATTTTTTGTACAGGATCTTTCTCAGATGGCCGTCCCCGCCTCATACGGCGGATAACCACCTTAGTCTTTTGGCGGATTTTGACATCGATAAAAGACTGACAGTTATATTTTTGGAGGATTGCCTTGTAGGCTTTGTTGATCGCTCTCCTGTTTTTGAGTTTACGTTTATTGAGTTTACCTGCCAACTGCACAAGGTCGATCTCAGCCTTCTCTATAGATTGGAGTCTTACCTCTTTGTCCAGAAGGGCTTTCTGGGAGCTTTTAATCCAAACGATACGATATCCCTCCTTTGCCCGAGAAGGCCCCTCAGAGGAGGTATAGAACACATCGGGTGGCGAATCCTTACAACGTTTGCTTGGGATCGTGAGGATGTGGTGCCATCGGACTTTCATTTGGCGTAGTTTTTCTCTAAAGGTTTTATCCTCTCGCCTTGTTCGAGGAAGAACTGTTACGAATTTTCCTCCATAGCGGGCAATATGGTGCAAGTTATTAGTCGTACAGAGCTTACTGTCTGCTACATAGATGAAGTCCTCTCGTCCTAGAAGCTGGCGCAGATTATCTATATTGCTGCGGTGAACGGTATCGTCGGTTCGGTTCCCGCTGTAGATTTGGTGACTTAGAGGCACGGCCCCATCGGAGGTTACATTCAAACCAAAAACCAACTGCCGAAGATCCGGTCTGTGGTCTTTATTTATCCCACGCGTGATCTCCGGCTCCTTAAACGATGTTTTGTACTGTCCATGGAATGTTACGGTGGTGGTATCGAAATGAATCCGTTCAGTCTCCAACTCAAATTGTTTAATCATGCGTAAGGCCAGACGGAAGAAAAGGCTACGGCCATGTTCTGAGGCCAAAGCATCGAGGCTTCTGGCCACACGGTCATCATTAACAACGTCTTTGTCTGACTCACTCAACCCCAAAGCGGATGCTTCAAACGGGTTGGCCCACTCCGCTATGCGGTAAAGAGGTGCTGGGGAGATAATTAAGTTTTGCACTAACACAGAAAGAGTTTTCCCGTGACTGAGAGTAAGACTACTACGAGGCAAGCAAGATTGTATGATGCGCTCCAGGTCCATCCGTGCGAGGAAATGACGGATAACCGGACAAGCGCCCAGAAGATGGACTTTGAGAGTTGCCGACCCCGAGGAGTGTTTGATACTCGGGGGTTGTCTGGTATACATAAATATGTTATTATCATACCTGACATGAAAAATCAAGAGGAAAAATTACTCAAACAGTTGAAAAGCCTTCAAGCCGAACACCGCTCTCTCATACGCCTCCTTCTCCGAAAAGATGAGCTGGCCATAGGGACTGTCTACAAGGTAAACAAGCGCTGTGGTTCTCCTTATTGCCATTGCAAAAAGGGACCAGGCCATCCTCATACCTTCTTTATGTTTTCTGAAAAAGGAAAGCGCCGCTGTAAGTTTGTTCGCCAAGCCGATGTTCCCAGAATGAGGAAAGCTGCAGAGCGCTACAAAAAAAATAGAGATGCTATAAGGCGTTTAAAGTCCATCCATTTGCAGGAAATTAAGATTTTGACGGACTTAATTGCAAAAAGAGGCATAATGTATCAGTAAGCTATCTTGCTTATTATGATAGATTTATGTAAGATGAAAATTCAAATTATTGCACCTTTCTAACTGCGGAATGTAGGTTTAAATACAGAGGATATTACTTTGCTATCTAAGGTATTCAATTTTGATAAAGAAATTGTTGAAGGAAAAATTAGTTTACAAGTGGTGGAATTAAATAAATGGAAACACTATAGTAATGCATTTGTGGATGGATTGTTTTCTATTGTAGTTGATGAAGAAAATAACGTATGGTATGGCACTAGGAAAGGGGTTGTTAAATTTGATGGGACAAATTGGACTATTTATAACACTTCAAATAGCGGATTAGCACATAATTATGTGCGTTCAATAGCCATAGATAAAGAAGGAAATTTGTGGTTTGGAACTGGGGGTGGGGGAGCAAGTAAGTTTGATGAAAATAACTGGATTACTTACAACACTTCAAGTAGTGGGTTAGTCAGCAATTATATATATGCAATTTCTGCAGATCAAGAAGGCAATATATGGTTCGGGACATATAGCGGAGTAAGCAAATTTGATGGCACTACTTGGACAGCTTATAACACTTCAAATAGTGGGCTAGCATCTAATCAAATAAATTCAATCGCTGTAGATCAGGATGGAAATTTATGGTTTGGGACAAATGGCAAAGGAGTTAGCAAGTTTGATGATACAAACTGGGCTACTTATGATACTTCAAATAGTGGATTGGCTAATAATTATGTGCGTCCAATAGTCATGGACCAAGAAGGAAATTTGTGGTTTGGATTTGCAACATCTGGTCATGGAGTAAGTAAATTTGATGGTACAAACTGGAACAGTTATGATACTTCAAATAGTGGATTGGAAAATGATCGTGTCCAGAGAATTTCTGTAGACCACAAAGGAAATTTGTGGTTTTCGACCTGGGGTGGAGGAGTAAGTAAGTTTGATGGAACTGACTGGATTACTTACACTACTTCAAATAGTGGATTGAGAGATGATTTTTTGGGACCAATTGCTGCAGATAAGGAAGGAAATATATGGATTGGAACATGGCATGATTATGAAGGAGTAATAAAATTTGATGGAACAAATTGGACAAGTTATGAAAGCTCAAACATTGGTTGGATAGAAAATAATAAAGTTAATTCTTCAAAAACGGATCAAGAAGGAAATTTGTGGTTTGGAACATCTGGGGGAGGAGCAAGTAAGTTTGATGGAACTAACTGGATTACTTACAACACTTCAAATAGTGGATTGGGAAGTAATTCTGTATATGAAATTGTTTCAGATTTAGATGGCAATATATGGCTCGGAACATCTGGGGGAGCAAGTAAGTTTGATGGAACAGATTGGTCAACTTATGATACTTCAAATAGTGAATTAGTAAGCGATTATATATATGCAATTGCTGAAGATATGTATGGCAATATGTGGTTTGGAACATCTGGGGGAGGAGCAAGTAAGTTTGATGGAACTAACTGGATTACTTACAACACTTCAAATAGTGGATTGGGAAGTAATTCTGTATATGAAATTGCTTCAGATCTAGATGGCAATATATGGTCCGGAACATCTGGGGGAGTAAGTAAGTTTGATGGAACAGATTGGTCAACTTATGACACTTCAAATAGTGAATTAGTTGATAATTACGTCCGTGCAATTGCTATAGACCTAGATGGCAATATATGGTCCGGAACATATAGCGGAGTAAGCAAATTTGATGGCAATACTTGGACAGTTTTTAATACTTCAAATAGTGGGCTTCCAAATGATCGAATAAATTCAATCGTTTCAGATCAAGAAGGAAATATATGGTTTGGAACAGATGGGGGAGCAAGTAAATTCAATGGCATGAATTGGATTACATATGATCCTTCAAATAGTGAACTAGTAGATGATGTTAATAGCATAGAAATAGATTTAGATGGAAATATATGGTTTGGGACAGACAATGGTATCTCCATGCTGGTAGGAGCAGGAGGAAGAGGAGTTCCTCTTTGGCAAAAGGATTTTTCAATTAATCAAGCGGCAAGCCAAACTCAGGAATTTACTGAGAATATAGGTAAATTAGATTATACAGGAAAGCTTTTTCTTGAAGGGAAATTGAAATCAGCTACTGGTCAGACAATTTCTGAAGCTGAGTATCCGTTTTACATTACTGAAAGCAATACAGTTCTTGTATTCAGTCCAGATAAGACAGTTTATAGACGAGGTGAGACAGTATCGATAGAGGGCGAAGTGAAGAACCTTGCTTTAGTTGAAGTCTCAGGTTTGGCTCTTATAATTCAGAAACAATCCACAGAGCCAGGAAGTGAGTCTGAGGAGGTTTATAGCGATACTTTTGACATTCCAGCCGGAGGAATGCATTTATTTTCATTCGCTTTGCCTTCTGATGAAGAAGGAACATATGTTTTAACTGGTGCAGTTACACAAAACACTGATGAAGTAGCGAATGCTTCTGATCAGTATCAAGTTTCAAGTCCTCATATCAAAGCCACTGTTTCAGCTCCAGAAGTAGTGGGCTTGAATCCCTTTGATATCACAATCGAGCTTGAGAATTCGGGCTTAATTGAGGGTACAGTGACAGTTAATATTCAGCCTGATGGTTTTTCCGAGGACGTTATTGTTCCTGCTGGCGAGAAAAAGCTTGTTACCTCAACCCAGCAGATCGTGCAAACAACAACCTTCGCGATAAGTTTAACAGGAGATTATACAGAAGTAGTTACTAAAGATATCTTGTATGGGTTGGGTGCAGAAATTTTAGTCACTCCCCAGGCTTTATATCCTGAAGGAAGAGTGGAGATCCCGGTTAAAGTGACCAATACAGGGCTTTTGGAAAATCAAGTAAGCATAGTTTTTACATTGAGCTTGAGCAGCACTCCGCCAACTCAATTTACAAAATCATATTATTTGCCTCCTGGGCAATTTATGGAAGACACCCTCGGGTATGATGATTTAAGTGCGGGAACTCATATTTTATCGTGGAGCTCTCTTTATGGTGGAGCGGAGATAAGTTTTAAAGTGAAGCCCCTGGAGAAGATGGAGATAACTGCTGCGTTAGGGGTGCAAACAGAAGGAATTTTCCCCTTGAATGTGAATCTCGCCAACGCGGGCTTCGATGATTTTTCGGGCAGTATCTCAGTAGAATCAGAAATCTATTCATCCTTCCAAGAAGTCACACTGGCTTCAGGGTCTTCTAATCTCTTCATTTTTAGCATTATTCCCGAAGGAATAGCTGACGGGGAATACAACCTTCTGGTTAAGCTTCTAAGATTGGATAATACCTCCGTCCGGGAACAAACTGTATCTCTTACTGTGACCAAACCTCAATTTGCTCTTACGTCCCCACCCACAGGACTAAGCTTTAGCACTGGTCAAGATGCTTCGTTCCCGTTCACGCTCAAAAACACAGGTTCTCAGGAAGGAAGGGCAAGCTTAAAGGTCGAGGTGATGGATATGGAAAGCGGAGAGGATCTTTATCTGGGCGCCGGACAGGAAAAAGACCTTTCCTTTGCCTTCCTGGTTCCCTATGACCTGCCTCAGGGGGATTACGTCGGCAAATACGCATTAGCCCAGGAGGGAGCACCGCTGCCCTTACAGGGGGAATTCAGGTTCAATGTCCAGGGAATAGACATAGGTGTGGATGCCCAGCTCGATAAGGATTCATACACGGAAGGAGAAACGGCACTGCTGACTTTGACTGTAACCAATAACTCTCAGGCCTCAATCGACCTCTTTGCCAAGGTGAATTACAGAGATTACGAAGAAGAGCAGAGCTTTGCCTTAGAGGCATCTTCTTCTCTAAATTTTAGCATTCCTCTGCCCGAGATAACCGAAGAAAAAGTCTTTTATGGAATATACCATCGAGATGGACGGGGAATCCATCTCAATGATATCTACATTTACAAAAAAGAAGAAGGAGTAGAAGTATTAACAGATAAGCAGGTTTATTATCCTGGTGAAACAGTTAGTATCATAATCGACAGCCCGGGCGCGGGCTTGATGAGGATTGATGCGCCGGGCTATGAGGATGAATTTACGATCGACGGAAGCACAAGCAAGTCATTCACCCTGCCCTCGGATTTAATTGCCGGAACTTACGGAGCGAGCTGGAGCTTTTTCTCTTCGGATGAAGGCGGCTCTTTTTCAGGAGTGAGGCTGTTTGATGTGGCGGGACTGAAAGTAGTTGTCACCGAAGCCTCGCTTGATAAATCAAGATACTCTCCGGGGGACACTATACAGGCGAGGGTAGTTTTTGAGTCAAACCAGGATGTATCTGCACTGATGAAATTATGGATAATTAGTCCGGAGGGAGATTATTCTGACGCTGGCTCAACGCAGATTTCTCTCTCATCTGCAGAACACACTGTTGCCACCCAAGGCATGTCCTTTGATTCATCCTATGCTGGTATGCACAGACTGGTTTATGCTCTTTACACCTCGGATGACAAACTCATCGTTTCCGGTTCAGAGGCCTTTGACTGCGGCGGGGGAGTTGTCCTGGGGGTAAGCACTGAAAAGAGAGATTATCCTCTGGCGACAGAAGAGGTGAAAACATTCGTCAGCTTATTCGGTGACGGAGAAGCACCGCTTGCCTTATTTATTGATGATGAACAGATAAAAACAATGACCGTGGCTCTGAGCGGTGTGACAACAGAGGAGATAGTCCTTGAGTCCTCACTGCTCGACCCAGGCACATTAGGTCTGCGAGCCGAATTACAAAAAGACAATCTCCTGAGTAGAAAAGACACTTCATTTAATTATGGGAGCTCTTTGCCTGATCTAACCCTGACCGGATTAACGTATGAGAGTGAAGCCCTTACTTACACCATAAGGGCAGATGCGGTGAATCAGGGGCTGGAGAATTCTTCTGCTACTTCGATAGCTTTTTATGAGGGTGATCCGGATGGAGGAGGGGCACCAATCGGAGCAGCAGGCATAGGGGGATTAGATGCTGGAGAATCATCAGGTGTTGAAATTCAGTGGAGCGGCCAGGGAAAAAGCGGAAATAATGTAATCTATGCAGTGGTTGACAGCGCAAATTCTGTCAAAGAGTTTAATGAAGAAAATAACGAAGCTTCTTTAAGCTTAAATATTCCTGAGATATTCCATGAACTCAGATTGGATAAGCCTGCTTACTCTGCCTACGAGGACGTGTATATTACAACTCATATAATCAACAACAAGAGCACGGCTATTAGCGGAACACTTGAGCTCAAAATAATCAATCTCTCCTCGCCGGAAGTTGTCTGGAATAGTATTGAGGAGATATCTATAGGAGGGACATCTGGCCAGCCAGTCCTGTCAAGTTTCTATAACTATAATCTGGGATCAAATCTGGAAGGAGAATACAGGATCACTCAGACATTGACTGTGGATGGAGAAAGCCTCATTGATGAGGCAATATTTGCGGTATTAAGAACAGAGGGCGTGGCTGGTACGTTTACTCTGGAACCTTGCGTAATAAATTCCAATCAAGAAGAGGATGTTCTCGTTTCCGTTGACCTTCAAAACAGAGGAAATGTGAAAATAGAAGGAGGAAGCTTGAAATTGGAAATCGAGAAAAAAGATACCGGAGAGAATGTGTTTGAAACACAGATAGAGTTTGATTTAGAGATTGCAGAGAGTAAAAATGTCCAGGAACAGATGACATTGAATCTGGCAGAAGGATTTTACACTGTGAAGCTTTTATTTGATGAAGAGATTCTGGATGAACAGGGACTTGAAGCAAAAGTTCAGATTGAATACACCAAGGAGGAAAGCCTGGCTCCGAGAGTCCTTATCTTAGCCGATCGCTGGTCCGGGTTCTTCGATGGATTCGAGGGGGATCGGCCTAAAAAAAGAAAGAAATGGAAAAACTACCCAGAACTAGACCTCATCGCAGAGGCCTTAGAGGAGGCTGGCATATACTATAAGATAGAAACAGACCCAATCACTCAGGTAAGAGAGCTTCGTTCGGGAACATACAATATCATCATGCTTCTCGATGATTCCAAAGAATTATCTCATATAGAGGAAGAGATAAAAGAGAGAGTGTGGCGGGGAGAGGGAGTAATAGGGATTCTCACGGACTCTGATTCATGGAAAAAAGATTTTATAAAAGAGGTTTTTGGAATAGAAGTAAAAGGCAAGAAAGAGCCAAAAGAAAAGAAGAAGACGGTCGAGACCTATGCCACACCGGTTAGCGCAGAGGGCGAGTTCACCCTGGAAAGCTCTTTTGTAGAGCTGCAGCCTAAAGCAGAAGAGCTCATCATAGTCGGGAATATAGACAAAGGCAAAAAACCAGCAATGACTCTGTATCATTACGGTGAGGGCCGGGCAGTTGCCTTTGGATTCAAGCTGAATGCTTCGCCTGAGGCGCAATCTTACGAGGCTTTAAAGCAGATTCTCCTTAATTCTTTCAGCTATCTTAAACCTCAGAAGGAGAAAGATGCAACCATATCAAGGCTTGTGCCGGTCGAGTTTACATTCCAGAATCCAGCCTCCTCAGCCGCGCAGCTCAAAATAGAAGAGGAGATACCTCATGAAGTGAAACTCATCTCGGCAGAGCCAGAGCCTGATGAGAAAGATTCTCTGAGCTGGACATTCACAGTGGAGCCATCGAGTTCCGAAAACTTGAGATATGAAGTAGAACTTCCTGATTTAAAAGGTGAATATCAGTTCAAGACCAGCATAATAAAAGTGGAAGGGGAGACAGAGTTCTTGATCGATACATCTGCTCTAAGTTATTCGGTGGAAAAAACAGTGAGAGAATTGATCTCGGAGACAATAACTGAAATTGAGAGCCTTCCGTTAACCTCACATAAAGATAGAGAAAGGGTGAAAAAGGCGGTTAAGAGTTTAGCCAGGATTCAGAATAGAGACGAGACAAAACGTTTTGCTCAAAAGAATCTTTTTGATACCTTATCAGCTTTGAAATATGCCGAAGAAATAGAAACATCTGATACCACTAATATAAGAAGATCTCTCGTTGACCTGATGTTATATTATGAGAGAAGAACTGCAGATGAGGAAAAAAAGAAGGGTCTTTCCTCCGTAGTAGATTTGAAGAACTTGCGTTAGATTGAAGAAGAACAGAAGGGGAATTTAGATCCTGAATCTGGGGATGAAATCCTGGCTGTTTTAGAAAATCTTAGGATGCAGGGACACACCCTTGTCGTTATTACGCATAATCCCAATATTTCATCTCGAGCCCAGAGAATCGTGAAATTGATGGATGGGACAATCAAGAATAACGAGAAGTGTAACGTTTCCCATGTTTCGTAGACGTCATCAGCCTCCTATCAAGGGCTCTTATCCCTGCTGATGATGCCTATTATATCACGAAAATCCTAGCACTCTAGATGGTAACAATTTTGGGGATTAGTACAATAATCCGTACCTACTTATAGCAAGAGCTATCAAAACATAAAAAACCAGACTCGATAAATATATTGAAATATTATACATAATGATGTATATATGTATTGGAGTATAAAATGAAGAGAAGACTAAATATAACAATCGATGAAGAACTATATAAAAAAGTAAAAGCATTATCGTTCTTTCGCAATGAGAGCATATCAGAAATAATCCGAACATCACTAAGGGCCTGGATAGAAAAAATAATAGGGAAAAAAGAAAAATTAATTCTCTCAGCAAAAGACGAAAAAGAAATTTTGGAAATCCTTTCCTCCGATGAGTTTGTATCATCTGAAGAGGCAAAATAATCGTATTATCTGGATTCCACTCTTCGCTTATTATCTTTTCTTTTTACGCCGGGGCCATAAGCTTTTGACTGTAAACTTTCGTAGACAAAATTATCCCTTAATTTCACTTATTTTTCCCATCAGTTGACATCGCTTTTAAAGCCTTCCCTTTTTCTCCCCTGAAAACCTAATTCTCAATCTTGGCACGTTATACGCAAAGTAGACTTTAGCTATTACAAAGACAAAACGGATAGATTTTGAGATCTAGGAGACCAATGGATGATCAAAGGAAAAAGCGCGGGTTCACTCTGGTGGAAGTCCTTGTATCTTTCGCCCTTGTCTTTATCTTGATCACGGGAACAGCTCAACTTACCATTCATTCTCTTCTTGTCAAGAGGAGGGCTGATGGTAACTTAAGAACAGCGGAATTAGCATCTTCAAAACTTGAGTATCTCAAATCTCTTCCCTATGAAAGCGATGAATTGAAAGAAGGTTTCCAGATGGAATCCGTCAGAGGAGGAGGCTTTCTTGAGACCTTCTGGAGAGAATGGAGAATCCAAGATATTTCGTCAAGCATGAAAAGAGTTGAAATTGAAATTTTCTCCGAGAATCACCCTCAAAAAAAGCTCAGGATAGTTCTTTTTCTATCCAGAGACCTTGGATTTTAAGAAGAGGAAAGAGAGGGACAAATGCGAAAAAATTCAGAAAAAGGATTTTCCCTTATGGAGAGCATTCTCGCTCTGACGCTTTTCCTTATTGTTGTTCTTGCCAGCCTTGAGTTTTTTGGGTTTACCCGGACTATCTTTTTAAAGCTCAAGGATAAGGAAGAAACAAAAGAAGCAGCTCTCTCTGCCCTGGATAAGATGAGAGTCGACCTTCTCGCCGGAGGTTCGGGACTTCTCGAGCCCATCGAGCTCGGATTACTCGAAGGAATAACCCAGGATGAAGGCACCTTGGTTATCCTCAGCAAGGAAATAAATTTGACTCCCCTCAATGATCTCCTCGAAGGACAGACAAGAATCCGGCTGCAAAGCACGCATAATGTCAAAAAAGGGAGAGAGATCTGTATTTTTGACTCCTATAAAGGGGAGGTCAAATCTATATCTCACTCGGACAAAAAAAGCATAGTCCTCTCTTCTCCTTTGAATTTTTCCTTTCTAAAAGAAAAATCTCAAGTTTTGCTTTTGAAAAAGATATCTCTCTTCCTTGACAAGGACAAGCAAATTCTCAGGAGAAAGACAAACTCCAGCCCTGCCCAGCCTCTTTTAGAAGATGCGGCCTTATTTGGTTTTGACTTTGAGGAAGCATCCGTCCTTGTGAGACTGCATCTTGCGCTCAAGTCAAATAAGGAGAAAAAATATGAAATTTCTGTGTTTCCCAAGAATGCGGCTCTGGCATTCAGACGTTGAGCGGAACGCTAACCAGAACTCTGACCGGAACGCTAACCTGAATGCTGACCCGCACGTTAACCGTAACGATGACCGGAACGCTAGCCAGAAGCAGCAATGGCAGCCGTGCATTGACCAGAAGAGAAAAACAAGGAAAGGCGCTATGACTCTGGTCTCCGTTTTTCTTTTTTTTATCTTTTCAACGCTTGGATTAAGCATGCTTTATTTTTCTCAAATCTATCTTAAATTAAGCGCTTATAAAAAAAACTCGACACTCCTCGATTATGCTTCTGAGAACGGAATAAAGATTGGCTTCGATCATCTTCTCAACTTGCTTTCTCAGACGATGACTCCCTCCCTTCTTTCCCCCCACGAATCTATTGAACTTAGAGAAGATACGATAAACAAGGGTTCAGAAATAGTGGAAAAGCTCCTCGGGTCGCGCCTTCCGTTCCAGAATTCCCAGGCCTGGGAACACCTCGGATGGGAAAGCATCACAAATTTTTACTTCGAAAAAATCGAGGAAAAAGAAGATTATTTCCATGCTACCTACAAAACGGAGATTTCATCAAAAGGAAAAATAGAAAATTTTAACCAGGCCAGAGAATCCAGCCTCGAAGCCAGGTTGGGAATTTTCGCCGGCAACCTCCCTCTTCCGTACATCCCTTTACTTGTGGACAAAAAGCTTGATCCAGATCAGAAAAATGATTTTATGGAAAAGAATAAAATAGACTTTCTCCCTTCAGAAAAGAATCTCATCTCTCCTCAAATAAGCTTCGCTGAAGGAGATCTGATTCCCAAAGATGCAAATTCCCAGGTGCAGAAAGCCCTGAAAATAAAATTCTTTCACCCGCAGAATCTTTCCAACCGCCGCCTTCGGGCCATCCTGGGCCTGGAAGAGACAAACGAGCCTGTTCCAGATGGAGTTTATTTAATCAAAGACGACATGGGCCTGGGAGGGGTTTATGTCCACGGAGATTTGGAGGAGATGGTCACAGCCATCGAAGAAAACTTCCAGATCGTATCATTTCTTACCGAACAGGGCTGCTGGATTCTCAAGTTCAGCCCTCAGAAGAGCAAAACGATTTTTTCTACACCCGAGGAAGTCCTTTATTACGATCTTATCCCCCTGGGTATAATCATCGTCAACGGAAAGATCAATTCGCTCGGCGGAGGGGTGATGGATCCTTCAGGCCAAGCTATCCTGGTCACGGAGGAAGAAATCCCCTCAATTCTTAAAGGCGCCAATCTGACCATTATCTCCTCGGATAAAATCACTCTTTCTTCCCACCTTATTCACCAGGGCGTCAAATGGATAGATAAAGTGCCCTATGTTAAAGATTCAAATTCCCAGTTGATTATTTTTGCAACGGGAAAAGATTTCCTGGAAAACACTGCCAGAGAGGGAAAAATAATAATTGATAAAGACTCTCCCCAGGAGATAAAAATTCAAGCCTCCTTAACAGCCGCTGATAAGGGGTTTTCCGTAGAAGGAAAGGGAAAAACTGTTCATATTCTGGGAAGCCTCCATGCCTCGGATTACACATCCAACGAAAACAAACTCAAATTCACTTTCGACGAGCGGCTTTTGGAGGAGAGTGATCTTGTCCAGAATGCACCGAAAACAGCCAAGCCTGTTCTTTGCCTTTCTTTCTTTAAGCCCCTGGAATGGAAGGAATTCTAAATGAAGAACAAAAGATTATTCTTTTCTGAGAATTGCAAGAGAGGATTTTCACTCATAGAGGCGCTTATCGCCAGTTTCATCGTCGCCATCATTCTGGGCCTGGCTTCAATATCATTCCTGAACCTTGCCCCTAAGTACAAGCTTAATAGTGCTGTTCGGGAAATAAACTCCCGCCTGAATTATGCCAGGTATAAATCCATATTCGAGGGAGTAAAAGTCAGGATCAAATTTGACCAGCACAGCTATGCCATCGAAACATATGATGAGGAGCAGAATGAATGGAAAAGAGAGCGAGAATACTTTCTCGAAGGGGTAACCCTTCAAGCCAACAACAGCCCCACCTTCCATCCGGTGGGAACGGTTTCTAATTTAGCTTCTATCTATATCTCTAATTCATGGGGAAAGCACAAAATAACTCTTGCCATATCAGGGAGAATAAAAATTACCCAGCTTTAGACTGTAGAAAATCACTGGTTTTTGATAGAGGGCCGACTTCGGATCTAAAATGTAGATTCAAAGGCAGTATTTCAGGCAAAAAACTTGACAGATATGCATATTTTATGCATATCTATGCATATGAGGACAACAATAAACATCGATGAGAAGATTCTTAACAGAGCTTCCGAGTTGACAGGAATCAAAGAGAAAACATCATTGGTCAGGCTTGGATTGGAAGCCCTGATTTCTCTTGAAAGCAGCAAGAGACTTGCAAGATTAGGAGGAAGCGAGAAATCCATTCGGTCTATTCCAAGAAGAAGGTCAAGCAAAAAGTAGCTATGGTCCTGATTGATACTTCTATTTGGGTGTCTCATTTTAAAGACGGAAACCAGCAACTCGAGGCACTTTTGATGAAGGGGAAAGTTGTCTGTCATCCTTTTATAATTGGTGAGCTGGCTTGTGGTAATCTCAAAAATAGGAAAGAAATACTTTCGCTTTTAGAGGCACTTCCAACGGCAACAACTGCAGATCATAAAGAAGTATTGTACTTTATTGAGCAACATCAATTAATGGGAATTGGTCTTGGCTACGTTGATGTCCATCTTTTGGCCTCTGCACGTCTATCGAGAATACGGTTTTGGACGAGGGATAAAAAGTTAATGGAAGCTGCTGTAAAATTAAATGCTTCCTACAAGTAAGCCCGCTTCTTTAGAGAGCTGCCCTTCTGTCTTGTTATGCCAGAAGTAAGTCAAATTATAAAAGTTTTAAAGGTATAACACTGCATATTTAAGAGTCATTCGTTAATATTAAAAGGTGGGCTTGATGAATCAAGCCCCTACAGAAGAAATGCGCAATATTTTTCGAGAAACACGTTTTAAGAATCTATTTTTTTTCGAATACGATTTTGCCGTCGACGATAGTGTAGATGACTTCTGTTTTCAGAATCTCATCCGCTGGGATTTCAAGCAGGTTGCGGTCAAAAACAGTGAGGTCAGCAAGCTTTCCTGCCTCTATAGAACCTCGAATATCATCCTCAAAGGCAGCATAGGCATTATTAATCGTGTAAGCCTTGATGGCTTCCTCCACAGATATGCGCTGCTCAGGAAACCAGCCTCCCTCTGGAGAGCCTTTCACTGTTTTCCTCGCCACTGCAGCATAGATCAGATATTTAGGATGCATGTGGTAGAGAGCTGCGCTTGTTCCAGGCCAATCCGAACCGAAGCTCAGTATGGCCCCGTTATCCAAGAGCGACTTAAAGGCGTAAGCTCCCTTGCATCTCTCATACCCGATTCTCTCTTCCATCCAGCGCATATCATCAGAGATATGGTAGGGATTGACCTCAGCGATGACATTCAGGGCTTTGAACCGTGGAAAATCCTGAGGTCTTATGACCTGGGCATGGATAATCCTGAAGCCTTCTAAATCAATTCCTTCCTTCTTCAGCCGCTCGTAAAGGTCGAGCATCTCAGCCACGCCCCTCGTTCCGATGGCATGGACATTGGGAATAAAACCAGCTTCCAAGCCCTCTTTGATGAGCTTGTACATTTTCTCCATGTTGCGAGTTTTGTACTCAGAGTCATCAGAGGTATGGCGGCGCCAATGGCCGTAATTGCGGGGCTGGTCATCGTACGGTTCGAAGAAAAGAGCGCTGTGGGTTCCCATGATGCCGTCGATGTAGCCTTTCAACGCACCGTAACGCAGCCACATATCCTTCTTTTTTGTCTTAGGATGAAGACCCATGGTGATGCCTTCTTCTTTCAATTTGGCACCGCGGGAGAGGTCTGGCCTCAGCCAGACCCGGCAGGTCAGCTCCCCGTTTTCCTGGAGCTCGATGAAGCGCTCAGTTTGATCCGGCCTCTCGATATCATGGATTTCAACTATACCTGATTCTCTCAAGGCCCGGAGAGCAGCCCGGTTCTCATCCAAAAGCCTCTTTTGGGATTTTGGCTTCTGCGCTTTAACCATCCTATCAAAGGCAGGAGAAGGCCGGAAAATTATTCCCGACGGTTCGCCGTCCTCACCTACTTCCATCCCTTCGACAATTTCTTTATCCAGACCTGACGCCCGGAGGGCCGCTGTGTTGGCCAGCCACTCTTTAAAATCATAGCGGCAGAGAAAACAGGGATTAGTCGGCGTCAAATCATCTATCATGGCTCTGTTTGGACGCCATAATGCCTCTTTCTCCGACTTTTTTTCTCCAGCATCTGATAGAGCCCACTTTTCATAGGCACCCCAGAGCCCCCGGGTTATCCATTCACCATCATCCAGGATTTCTACAACTCTCCGAACCTCCTTTCTCAATCCTTCCTCATCAGAAACAGTCATTAAATTCGCGTCAATTATCAGAGCTCCAGCCCCGTTAAAATGGACATGTCCGTCGATAATTCCTGGCGTGACAAATTTTCCCGCTAAATCAATAGATTTGGTCTTATCTCCTATGTATTTCCCTACTTCACTGTTTTGTCCACAAACAGCCGTAATCTTGTTTCCGGTGATGACCAGAGCGCAGGATTCAGGATTACCAGGGTCAGCAGTATATATAACTCCGTTGAATAAAACGAGGTCAGCCGGCGGATAGGCCTGTTGAGGAGAGGTCTTTCGAGCAACCGAAGGATAAGTCTCTCGGGCAGGTGGACCATACGTACTTTGACAGTTTGAGAATATCAGGAGAAAAGCCACCATAATTAAAGCTATCATGAGAAAAGTCCCGGTAGAAGAAAATTCAGGTTTAAAACTTCTCATTATTCCTCCTCAAGAATTACTTCTTATCTCGATGTTGTGTTTAACCAAAGTGAAATCGATTATATTCATGAAATGCATGCCTGTCAAAAAATATGGTCTATTAAGATTAACCAAACCAGCAAGACCGGCCGGACTAAAAAATACACCCTCATACATTCTTATTTAAAGCCAAGCATATCAAGCTTCTACGAATCATTTTTTATATTCATTCGGTGGGCTTGATAAATCAAGCCCCTACATAAGAAAAACCAAATCCATACAAAGAATCATTGGCACAATAAAATTTAATATATTTCAAAAGGTGGGCTTGATAAATCAAGCCCCTACATCAAACCAATCCTTTCATCAAACCCTACATCAAACCAATCCTTTTAAAGATCAATCATATATACGGATTAAGATGTCATTTAGTTTAGGTGAGGACTTCTATGATTTTTAAAAGACAATAGATAAGGTCTATTAATATATTCTTAATTGATTATATTCATGAAAAGCACGTCTGTCAAAAAGGAAGGGGGAATCCGGGGAAGCTCTTTTTATGCGCTTTGAGCCAGAAAGTGTTCTGAGACGTTAATATCATATTTAAAAGGGTCCAAGGTTTTTACGATTTTCTTTTTAAACTTATCAGTTTTAGGGTTTTTCTCTGCCAGGTCGATAATTCTGCCGTCTATCTTATTGCCATCCTTATCAGCAATAATTTTCACTTTAGGGCAGGTCATATAAGCCACATCCGGGTTTATTTCCATCACGATGCCCCACTCCTTGGTGTCAAGAACCACCAGCGATCCAATAGGGTAGATTCCTACCAGGTTGGCAAAAACCTTGAGCAAGATAGTGTCGAATTCTGTCCCGATTTTCTCCAGCATCCAGCTTGTGGCTTCTTCTCTAGTTACAGTCTTCTTTCTATAGGGTCTTTCGGTCGTTACAGCGTCAAAGAAATCGCATATTTTAACAATTTTACTGAAGAAATCGGTATGATCCTTTTTCCAGTATTTAGGATATCCGCCCCCCTTGAGGTTGGACCAGATGTGGTGTTCCATGGCTACATTAATGGCAACTACTGGAAGAATACTCAATTCTTTAAGGCAAACCAGTTTTTGAGCACCATGCCACGGATGAGTCTTTATTATATCAAATTCATTATCGTCGAGCTTACCCGGTTTATTCAGAATCTCTTCAGGAATCTCTAATTTTCCCATGTCGTGAAAAAAAGCGCTTACTCCTAAGTCTACCAATTCTTTTCTTTCAAGACCTAATCTTCTCCCAAAACAAATAGACAAGACGGCTACATTGGTCGAGTGATTGAGAGTGTATTCATCATAATTTTTTATATTTGTTAAGCCTATCATGAAAGATTCGTTCCGACTTACAACATTAATTATGGACTGCATCAGTCTCCGAGTGGTTTTTAACTGAACCCTTTTTTTCTGTTTTTCTCTCTGGACGACTTCTTTCAGGTGCGTTATGCTCTTGAAAAAGACTTTTATGGCGGATTCCTGAAGCTGCTCTTCTCTCATACCCCCGGTCACTTCTAAAGGATGCATCTTCTCCAGAAATATATAGCCTATTCCCCTCTCTTTTAATGCCGCCTCGAAATCTTCGAAAGGGTTCTCTTTTATTACCTCTTCATCTATAAAAAGAGTAGCAAACTGCGTCAGTTCACTCTCACTCAAGCCAGGTTTGAAGCCAAGCGTCCCTATCTCCTTTTCTCTGAATTCATCAGCTAAGAATTTAAAATTGTGGTAGCTGCTAAAATCAAATTTGACTCGAGCAGTGTTGAAAAATAAAGTATTTTCCCGGAACTGGAATACGGCCTTCCCTTCTTTTTTTAGGATATTTTGAATTAAGTTGAAGAGAAGATTAATCTGCCTGATGAAAGTAAGATTATTGGGTTCATAGATTTGAGCGACCTTCATCGCTGAAGAAAGACGGATAAATATCTCCTCTATTATCTTAGATAGAGATTTCTTAGCTCCCTCGATGTAATCCTTTCTTACTTTCTGATCTTTTTCTTCCATAATTAAGCACCCTGCTCTTCGTTGCTGTCTTCTTTTGGCTCTTCTTTGGTCTCTTCCTTTGGTTCTTCCTTTGGTTCTTCCTCGGATGCTATTTTCGTCAGCGCCAGATTACAAGCTTGCCGAATGGCTTTATTTCGAATCTTAGTCCCCTCCTTAAGTATATCCGCAGCCTCAGGAGTGGCCATTACTCCCAGGGCAGAAACCGCACAGAGGCGAGTTTCGTTCGTCTTATATGGGAAGAAAATCTTCCTTTTTCCCAAAATGGACCGGAGGAAGGCACTAACTTCTCCGCTTTTAGTGCTTGCTAAAAATAATAGAATAGCTTCTTTCTCCCGCTTGCTTTTTTCCCTGAAATCCTTCTCGTGGGCCATCTGCTTAACATAATCTAATGTAGCGTCATCTCCAAGATATTTAAGGTTCCTGAGAGCTGCTGTGCGAATTTCTGTATCCTTATCAGAAAGAAGTCTCAACAGGATCTTATTGGAAGCTTCATCTCCAGATTTTCCAAGGGCATGGATAACATCAAGCCTTATTGCTTTATCCGGATGATTAACGAAATTTTCAAGATGGGATATTTCCGTTCTTTCGCCTGCGGTCGTCAATATACTTATAATTTCTCTTGTTAGAGATGCTGACTGCCCTCTGGCAAAATTGAGAAGAGAATTTAAATCATATTCTCCGGTTTTTTTCAAAAAAACTAAAGCCTTCTGCCTGGAAAACGGAAATTTTGACTCCTCCCAAATAGCGGCCACAACCGGAAAAGTGCTGGCACCCAGATTCTCCAGATATTCGAAGAAAGTGTCGAAATCTGTGACCTGTCCCTCTGAGTACATCTTTCTCAAGCTGGCGATAGCATCAGGCGCTGCAGCGCTATCTGAGATTCTCCCCAGTAATTCCGCCCTTTCTTCAGATTTGGCAGAGATAATTTTCTTTAACTCTTCAATCCTGTTTAAAATCGAAAGAGCCAGTGAAAAATCAGCTTTTTTCAGGACTTTTTGATGGCATTCACCAAGGATGTCTGTAATAGCCGCGAATTGCTCCTCTTTTTCCTCACAAAAAAGGAGTTCAAAGAGCAAATCTATAAGCTCAGTCAAATCAGGAGTTTTCCGACTTTCTGAGAGCATGGACTCAATCTCAGGAATTTCATCCCTGCTTATAGTAGCTACCTCCGTACCTGGAAGCATGCCCGCTGCATCTCCCTCTCCTTCGTCTTCTCCCTCTCCTTTGTCTTCTCCCTCTCCCTTTTCTCTTCCCTCCTGTATCTTTAAACTAAGACCTTTTTTATAGAGTTCTTCATCCTCTGGAGTCATTTCCACCTTCCCCTTAGCAAATCCCGCTTTATCAAAAATGCTTATTTCTTCTGTCGGTTCTCCAATATCCTGGTCAAGAAATTCGTCAATGGAATAATATCTAATATAAATAAAATTCTTTTCCCAAATAGAGTTAACAATATCAGCATCTTCTGCAGGAAGGTCAGAAACTTCACTTATGGTCCTAAAAAATTCATGAAGCTGTTCTTTATCCAGGCCCTTATGAAAAGATAACTCTCTTAGCCCATCTCTATAAAATAGAAAGGGAAGGCTTTTCCTTCTTTCCTCATCCTGGAAGACTATTTCTCCCTTGAAAGAAAAGCTGAATTCTCCCACCTGTATTGCTAATTCTTCATATTCGTTAAGGAATTCTCCTATCAGGTTATTAAATACATCTATGGATTTTGCAACAGAGGGATTTTCTGGAGGATAGAGCCTTATCAGAGAGAAAGCTTTTTTAAAAAACTGGATAACATTCCCGGCCTTTTTAACTTCAACAGGATCTGCCTCGGGTTTTTCTTCATCTAGCTCGGGTTTCTGTTGATCTGCCTTGGGCTTCTCTTCCTCGTCCGTATTTTTTTTGTCTTTGAAATCTTCTGGGTCCATTTCCAGAACTCTTTTAATACAGGTTATTATTTATTTTTATTCAAACGGAATACTTCATTCAAAGGGAACACTTCTCTTAGCCAAACCATGTCCCTTTTTCTCATAATTCTTCAATATTTTAAACCATTTCTTAAATTTTGTCATCTTTTATCTCTTGGATATCCGTTGCAGGGACGTGATTTACCTGGTGTAGAGGCTTGATTTATCTAACCCAAATTTTTAATAATACTAAATAAAAAAGGTGGGCTTGATGAATCAAGCCCCTACATAAGAAAAACCAAACACCTGCATAGAATAAATCAAAAACATGCATCAGATAAGTCAAGCCCCTACACAAGAAAAACCAAACACCTACATATGAATCAAACCCATCTAATTATTCGTAAAATTTAAAATGTGGGCTTGATAAATCAAGCCCCTACATAAGAAAAACCAAGCACGTGAATCAGATAAATCAAAAACATGCATAGGATGATTCAAAAACATACATCAGATAGGTCAAGCCCGTACAAGAAAAAAATAAAAAAGCAAATTTGATATTGAATAATTAATTAGTATATATTTAGAAAACCGGTGCATATAAAATCATTTTATCAGGTGGATAAAAAATCATTTTATCAAGAAGGAAAATCACGCTTCCAGGAAGGAAAATCCTGTTATTAGGAAGCAAAAAATTATGTTTCCAGGAAGGAAAATCATATTTCCAGGAGGGAAAATTATGAAAAAGAATATTCCTGTATCATTCTTGATTTTTATCTTTGTTTTCATCTTTCTCTCGAGCTTCCCCGTTTCTGCTCAAGAGCCCTATAAGCTGCCGCCCAAAGAGGTGGTAGATATCGTGGATACACTTCCTTCACCCCTCACTACTATTAGCCCAACCGGCGATTTAATGCTCCTTGCAGAATACGGACCCATGCCTTCTATTGCCTACATGGCTCAACCCATGCTCAGGCTGGCGGGGATGAGAATTACACCGTTGTATAACAGCCGCCAGCAAACAACTTTTTACACAGGCCTCACAATCAAATCGATAAAAGACGGGTCAACAAAGCGAATCGCTCTTCCCAAAGGGGCAAAACTCGGTTATCCCCTATGGTCTGTTGACGGCTCCCGGATAGCTTTCTCACGCTACACAGATGAAGGAGTTGAACTATGGGTAGCTGATACAAAAACCGGAAAGGCAAAAGCTCTTACCGGACCAATAATCAATGCCACGATAAACTCTGGTTTTACATGGCTTCAAGACAACCGCCATCTCCTCATCTACACTATCCTGGAAAACCGCGGAAATCATCCCCGAGAACCAGAAGTCCCGGCCGGCCCAAATATACAGGAGACAAAGAGGAAATTCTCCAAGGTATGGACCTACCAGGATCTTTTGAAAGACGCCTATGATGAGAAGCTGTTCGATTATTACACAACATCCCAAATAGTGGAAATAGATGTCGTCTCGGGCAGCAGCAGAAAGATTGGCAGTCCGGGCATATACAGTTATGCCGATCAATCCCCGAACGGAAATCTGCTGCTCGTATACAGGATAAAAAAACCTTACTCTTACAGCGTCCCTTACTACTCTTTCGCCCATACTTTAGAAATATGGGACAGAAATGGTAAGCTAATCCATCTTCTGGCCGATCTCCCCTTAGCCGATGAAGTCCCTGTGAGGGGAGTTCCGACAGGTCCGAGGTCTGCAGGATGGAGGGCGCTCAAGCCAGCCACCCTTATCTGGGTCGAAGCCTTGGACGAAGGGAATCCTGGAAAAAAAGTCCCCCACCGGGATAAACTCATGACCCTCTCTTCTCCTTTTAAAGAGCAGCCGAAAGAGATTTTGAAAATTCAGCATCGTTATTCAGGAATCTCATGGCTAAAACCAGAGGGAAAAGCCTTCCTCACAGAACGCGACTGGAAGAGAAGATGGAGAACCACTTATCTTATCAATGTTGACGAGCCGGATAAGGCTCCAAAAAAAATATTTGACCTAAGCACCCAGGACCGCTACAACGACGCCGGCAGCCCTGTTCGCACCATAACTCCAGCAGGAGAACGGATCCTTCTTCAAGATAAGGACACAATTTATCTCTCCGGAAGCGGCGCTTCCCCCAAGGGAGACAGGCCTTTTCTCGACAGGCTAGATCTAAAGACGATGGAAAAGAAGAGACTATTCCAGTGCAGCGAAGGAAGCTATGAGACTTTTGTGGACTTTGTGGGAAAATCCAGGAATCAGATCATTACCAGATACGAATCTGAGACCGAGCCTCCCAATTATTATCTTTTCAGCCTGAAGAGGAAAAAGAGGGATGCCCTTACAGATTTTAAAGATCCTGCACCGCAGCTTGCAGGAGTGAAGAAGCAGCTCATAAAGTATGCGAGGGAAGACGGAATAGAGCTTTCCGGAACTCTGTATCTGCCTCCAGGATACAAGGAAGGAGAGAGGCTGCCGCTTGTGATCTGGGCTTATCCCCGTGAATACAGCAGCCGCAGGGTAGCAGGGCAGGTAAGAGGCTCGCCTCACCGGTTTACATTTTACACAGGTTACTCACAGCTATTCTTCGTAACACAGGGATACGCTCTTCTCGATAGGGCTCTAATGCCTGTAGTCGGAGACCCAAAAACCATGAACGATACTTTTGTCGACCAGATTGTCTCCAACCTGAAAGCAGCCATAGACAAGCTGGATTCCCTGGGCATCATTGATCCCGAGCGCGTTGGCGTGGGCGGACACAGCTACGGAGCTTTTATGACAGCCAACCTGCTGGCACACTGCGACCTTGTATCAGCCGGGATTGCCCGAAGCGGCGCTTATAACAGGACCCTTACACCCTTCGGATTCCAGAACGAACGAAGAACTCTCTGGGAAAATCCGGAAATTTATTTTAAAGTTTCTCCTTTTATGCATGCCCACAAAATAAACGAGCCTATTCTTCTCATCCACGGCGAAGCAGACAATAACTCGGGAACCTTTCCCATCCAATCCCGAAGGCTTTATCATGCCATAAAAGGCCACGGAGCAACTTCTCGCCTGGTCATGCTTCCCCACGAAAGCCATGGTTACAGAGCCAGAGAGTCTGTCCTTCATGTGCTCGCCGAGATGTTTGAATGGCTCGATAAATACGTCAAGAAGAAGTAAGGAGTAACCGGCAGGTGGAGTTCACTCTGTTCGAGATAAAAACATAGAAATCAGCTTTTGAGTTTATTCTTTTTTTGAGATATGATTTCATAAAAAAATGCTTGAGCCAAAATGCGCAAAATGTAAACCTAAGCTTTGTTCGCAGGGCATAAAAGATGAATCTCTCCTCCCCTCTTTCTGTCCCCTGAAAACCTCCAAAAGCTTGATCAAAGAAGTAAAAAGAAAGTACAAAACTAAAGAAATCAAGAATTTCTATATCCAGGCCGCCCTGACAGAAAAAGAAGCTTACGACGAAAAAGAAGCCAGGGAGAAAGGAAGGACAGTCCCTGTAAGACCGAGGATAAGAGAAATTGCCGAGTTTTCAAAGAAGATCGGTGCCAAAAAGATCGGCATAGCTTTCTGCAGCGGTCTCAGCGACGAAGCAGCCAGAGCTTCCTCAATAATTGAAAAACACGGATTCGAGATTTGCTCCGCAGTATGCTGCTGCGGGGCGGTGGATAAGAGCGAACTGGGCGTGCCTCCTGAATACAAAATAATTGACCCGCAGAAATTTGAAGCGGGGTGCAATCCCCTCCTTCAGGCTGGGCTTCTGAACAAGGCCAAGACCGATATCAACGTCATCATCGGCCTCTGCGTGGGCCACGATATGCTCTTCACCATGAATTCTCAAGCTCCGGTCACAACCCTGATTGTCAAAGACCGCTTTACAGGACACAATCCGGTTATCAGCCTCTACACAAAATATCATAAGAATATCGTATAGATTTTATCTTTAAAGTGGTAAAATTATTTACAATAAAGCTCATTATTTATTTTTAAGGGAGGTAAATTTGAAAAAAATAATTTCAGTACTTGGATTGGCGCTATTCCTCATATCCATTACAGCTTCGGCAGCCCTCAATACCCAGGAAGAGGCTCCAGAGAAAAAATTCGCCTCTGTCAAGGAAGTCTCTCCCTTTTCTTACTGCTGCATCCCGCATAAAGGTCCTTTCACAGAGGCCGAAGGTGTTGTAATGCAACTGATGAAGGCCATTCAGGTACAAAAAATTGCTCCGGCAGGACCTATGATCGGCGTCTATTATAACAGCCCGGATGAGGTAAAACCTGAGGAGCTCGAGTGGGAAATGGGATTCCCTGTATCAGCCCAAATGGAAGTCCAGCCACCCCTGGAGAAGAAAGAGTGGAAATTCACCCTTGTCGTCTCTGCCATCCATAAAGGCGCGTATGAAGATGCCGGAAAGACAATGTCCAAGATGTTTGAATGGATGAAGGAAAACAAATTAATGCCGGCAGGGCCGGTCATGGGACGTTACTTGGCCATGCCCACTCCGGACACAAAGCCTGAAGACCTGAAGTCAGAACTATGGATCCCCTGCCAGAAAGGGAAGAAATAGCTCACAGTTATTTATCTGAAATCTCATCTTCATCAAGCCAGAATCGCATCTTTATTCAGCGAAAACGGTTCTTATCTTTCAGAATTCAAAATTAGACTAACCACAACGGGTGAACCGATGTTACCGAGGGAGGTATAAAAAAAGAATCAAAACTCACCCTAATTTCACCTCTTAAGGCGATTTACATGTTTTCCTTTGTGAATTATTCTCTCTTAAAGGAATAGCAACTTTAAGATTTTTAATAGAGGTTATATTGGCCACTCAAAAAGAAAATCACGCCGCGCCTGAATCAAAAATAAAGTCGAGTTTCCAGTCCATCTTTTATAATGCGGCGAATATCGCCGTTCAGGGATTCAACATAAAGGGCGAGGTAGTTTATTGGAACAGTTTCTCAGAAAAATTATTCGGATTCACCGAGAAAGAAGTAAAAGGCAAAACTCTTAAAGGCTTCTTCACCTCAGAGTCTGATAGAAATGAATTCAAAAAATATCTAAAAAACGCCATTCGCCAAAATAAGCCATCCCCCAAGAAGGAATGGACAATAACCACAAAAAAAGGAGAGGTTCTGCATATTTTATGCCACATCTTTCCCGCAGTTCTTACTGCTCTGCCTGAAGAAGAATCCATAGCAATAGCCATGAATATCGACATGACAGACAGTAAGGATGCCAAAGAAAAAACAAAAGAAATGCTCCGCCAGATGGAGAGATTCTCAGAAATATCTGCAGATATATTATCCATCAAAGATGAAGAGGAGCTTTTCGATCACGTATCTCAAGCTGTCGTCGATATCTCAGATTTCGGAAGAGTGCTCATATCCTATTTCACGGATACCCCTCCCTACCGGGAAATTATCGGGCACAAAGGAATTAAGAAAACTGAATTAGAGAGATTAAAGAAAGCAAAGATGCCGAGGGAAAAATACCTGAAATACTTTGAAAAATCCGTAAAAATCGGAAGCCAGTCCTGCTACATCCCGTACTCAAAGGACATACTGGATAAGGATGCGGTCGTACCCGGAGAAAAAACATACCCAAAAAAAGAAGGCCGATGGAACAGAGAAGATAATCTCCTTGTAGCCATGAAAGATACCAGGGGCCAGATAATAGGAATTATCTCTGTCAATGACCCCAAAAGCGGCTTGATTCCGACCGAAGAGACGGTAAGGCCTTTGGAGATTTTTGCTAACTTGATCTCGGAAATAATCCAGAGGCACAAGCTTTCCCAAATAATCAGCGAATCTGAAGAAAAGTATCGGGAACTGGTTAACAACGTTAAAATAGGAATTTTCAGGGCAACACCGGCCGGGAAGCTTCTTGAAGTCAACCCCTCCGTTGTGGAAATGTTTGGTTACACACGTGCGAAGGAGTTTCTTAAAGTTAAAACACCTAGTTTATACGAAAATCAGGATGACAATGTAAAGTTAATGAAGGAATTGGAAGAAAATGACCTCGCCAAGAATAAAGAGTTCATTCTGAAAAAAAAGGACGGGACATCTTTTTGGGCATCTTTAACATCAACAGCGGTCAGGGACAGCTCCGGAAGAATCATATATTACGATACAGTGCTCGAAGACATCACAGAAAGAAAACATCTGGAAGAAGAAGTCAAACGCCTTTTAATTACTGATGAGCTGACAGGGGTGTACAACAGAAGACATTTCAACCAGAATTTACCTGTAGAAATCGAAACTGCGGAAAGATGGAGAAGTGCTTTGTCCCTTATTATGATCGATATAGATGATTTTAAAGAATACAATGATAAGTACCTTCACCTTGAAGGAGATAAGGTCTTAAAAGAGACCGCCCAGGTCATATCCAACATCATCCGCAAAGAGGTGGACTGGGCCTCAAGGTTCGGGGGAGACGAATTTGTCATTACCTTGCGCGGTCTCACCACTACCCAAGCGGCCAAGGTGGGGGAAAGGATCAGAAGACTTTTTCAACAGGTAAAATTCAAGCCCAAAGATGAAATAGTCCAAAAAACTTTAAGCATGGGAGTTGCCTGCTGTCATTATGCTGAAGTGAGGCCCAAGAGAGGTAACAAAAACAAAGGAACTCCCACAAATTATGAAAAAGTTGCCACAGAGTTAACCATTCTTGCCGATAAAGCCTTATTCAAGGCAAAAAAAGCAGGAAGAAACAAGCTTGTTATCTCGAAAGATTCTATAGAGCTCAGCCGGGTTTCTAAAGAAGTCTGAACCTCGTTTTCAAACAAGCCTGAATAAGAAGGTCATCCCCTTTTTTCTCTCATTCCCCTTTTGCACTCAACTCAAGCCCAGGCGGCTTATAAACCTTAGAATAAAACCAGAATAAAACAGAAAGTTTTAATTTTTGGTTCATCGCAAAAATGAGTCTCTGAAAGATTGACACAAGATTTTTTATACTGTATCTTGACAGATAAGAATTCAGTATGGGGGGATAAATGAACCCCACAAGTAAAAAATTCATATCGTTGTTTCTTGCCTTCTCTTTAATGGCGATAAGTTGCACTACTATGACCACGCAAAGGCAAAAGAGGTTTGAGTCTTCTAAAGAAAGGCGAGGAGCTAAGCTCATAGTCACGAAAAAGGACGGATATCAGACAGAAGGTGAACTCATTACAGTTAAACCGAATTCATTTCTTTTATTGGATGCTGAAGGAAAAGATGTGTCTGTTGGTATTGAAGATATTAAGGTCATTAGAGTTGTGAAGAAATCAAAAGCTTTGTTAGCAGCTGGATTGGGTTTTTTAACTGGTGCGGCTGTAGGAGCGGCAGTTGGGGGTCAACTCTCTGAAGCCTGGTGGTGGGACCACGGTACTGAAATATGCGCAGTAATAGGTGGATTTGCTTTCGGGATACTCGGAGGATTTATTGTTTCATCTGCAGGAAAAGATAAAACAATCCAAATAGAAGGAATGACTGACTCGGAAATCAGAGAGGCTCTGGACTATTTGCGCAAGAAAGCTCGTATTCGTGACTATAAATAAGGGAGGGCAAAATGAAAAAATTTCTTTTAATTATTAGTATTCTTATTTTTTCTTTAGTATTAGCCATTTTATTTATCCCTGGATCCGCGGAGGGAGCTAAAACAGAAATTTTAAGGCTAGACGCAAAAGATATTAAAGAGGTATTTTATGAAAGGATTAGCAAAACGGTTTCATTAACACTACAACAAGAAATCAAGGAAATCACAAGGTTGGATTTTATCAACTTCAACAAGTCTGAAGCTCTCTTACTTATGGATATGCTTACCAGCCAAAAAGGTCTAATAGTCAAGGTTGATATAGATTCCGGGTATGTTTATGACTTCGGTTTTAATACTAAAGCGAAGTGGGACTAAAGCTAAGTGGAGTTTTTATTAACACTAACAAGAAATCTGACGGAAGGTGCGGAATAGAATCCAAATTCTCTGACACTCCAACCTCCTGAAAATCCACAACTCTCCCCTTGCCAGGTACTCATTTTTGCGATGAACCTAATTTTCTAATCCCGCTTCACACCTGAGCAAGCCTTGACACAGATTCCGCAGATATGCTGGCCGACAAGCCCCATTTTCCTGAATTCTTTGAGCTTCTCAAAACATGCCCTGTGGTCAAACTCTTCTTTTTTCTCTTTTATAGCCTGGGCAGGGCAGGGCTCAAGGCACTTCATGCATGTACCGCAATCACCCTCCAGAGGCTTATCCGCTTCAAGCGGCATGTCGGTCAACACCGTGACCAGCCTGAACCTTGCCCCGAGTTCCGGGTTGACAAGAAGGTTGTTCCGTCCTATAAAGCCCAGACCAGCCAGATAGCCGACTTTCTTATGGGAGAGATGCGCCCTCTGTTTTTCCCAGTCTGTTATCTGGGAGGCAGGAATGGGAAGAGCCTGGAAGCCGGATTCCTGTATATAGGAAGATAGCAGGAAGGCTGCGCGGTCCAGGAAAAAATTAAGCTGGCGGTAGTGGTGAAAATAAAGCGGAGTGGGCCTGTCCTCTATATCTTCGAGTGAAGCGTCAAGGAGCCTTTTTCCAAGAGAAATTCCCCAGTCGAATTCCTCCCTCAGTTTTTTGGCGACGCTGAATTCCTCTCTGATACTCGCAATATCTGCTACTCCAAACAGGGACAGCCCCTGATCCAGGGCGAATCCTATCAGCCTCTCGTAGTTCTGCTTTCTCTCTTTCATGAAAGCCCATTTTACTGGCGACCCTCCGAGCTGTCAATGAGAAGCCACAGGGTCACCCATTGACTCAAACGGAAGATTAAGATATATCAATGGGTGAATTTAGGCCAAAAAGGAGCAGTCATGGTCGAAAAGACTTTAGCCATAATAAAGCCTGATGCCATAAAAAAGAAACTTGTAGGAAAAATCATCCAGAGAATCGAGGATGAGGGATTTAAAATATCCGGTCTAAGGATGCTCCACCTCAACAAAGAAGAAGCAAAAGGTTTCTACATCATCCATAAGGACAAGCAATTTTACGAGAGCCTGACAGACTTCATGTCTTCGGGAGAAATCGTGATCATGGTTCTGGAAAGAGAAGATGCCATCTCCCACTGGCGCCAGGTGATGGGAGTTACAGACCCTGCTCTGGCTGAACCGGGGACTTTGCGCCAGATGTTTGGCTTCTCGATAGAGCGCAATGCCGTCCACGGCTCTGACAGCCCGACGACGGCAGAATGGGAAATCAATTATTTTTACAAAAAAGAATAGCAACAGTAATCATAAGCTTCTTGACTGCACCGCCAAAAAATGCCGAAAAAAGCTGAAATCCATTTCCACAAGATACCGGAGGTAATTGAAGCAGATTTAATTTTTTTCAAAAAATACACTATATATTAAATTAAACAATTTGATGACCACTAGATGTTAGGTATATGGATTTTAGGAAAAAAAACACTTGACATTTTATTTTCAAGGACATAGATTTACATTAGCGCCTTGGACGGAGGAGATAGGAGAAAGGTTTCAACCTGCTCCACCATTACTGAAACCTTTCATTTCATCCCTCTATCTAAAAGGCGTATGCAATCTTAAAAGGAGGTTGCTATGCGCAAAAAATCATTCCTAAAAGCGGTATCTCTCTTTGCATGTTTGAGCATTCTCATGCTCTCTGTTCCTGGGGCAATCGCTTCCGAAAGAACCGATAAAAGGACCTTTCGCCCGACCTTCATGGAGAAGGCGGCTATGTTCTTTTCTTTTCTCCCGTTCTTGAACCTGAATGTCAATGAAAAGGGCGACACATCCTCCGATACAGTCTCTAATGACGATTCAAGCAAAAAAATCAAGATTACCGGGACGCTTAGCTCAGTAAGAAGACCCAATAGCGGCGACGGCGAGGACGACGAGAAATAATCACCCAGAATCGGTCAAAAAGATTTTAAGCTCTGAAAGTCTATATAAATAAAATCAGGTAAAGTAACCCTTATAAACCTCCATTAAAAACATAAACAACACCTTACAACTACCATCTTAAGCTCTCAGTAAAATAAGTGATATGTATCTTCTTGCATCACCTTTTGGGGTGAGAAAGATTCATCCCGATGGGCAATTGACTTGCCTCTGTCTAATCTTCCATGATTCCTTAAGAGGAAAAGTGTCTTTTCGTTATTTAAAATAAAGTGAAATATCATAAAAAAACAATTTTTATAAATCTAGTTACTCTTTTTTTTGTCTTTCATTTTTTTAGCCTTGGGCTCTTCTCTCTTAATAGAATCGGTTTAGATCAAGAATATGCCCAATTTTTCGCAAAGGCAAACAAATCCAAAAAGCTTGGCAAATTCGATGAATCGATAAAGCTCTTTGAAGAATCTTTAGCCGTTGCAAAGAAAATCAATGATGGAAAAAGGGAATGCGAATCCCTCCTAAAACTGGGACTTTCATACTGGAACATCGCCCAATATAAAAAATCCTCGCTTTATTATGAACATGCCTTTGAGCTTGCAGGAAAACTAGATCTAAAATATTTGCAGGAAAAATGCCGAAGCTCACTTGAAATTTACAGGCTATACAAAGAGGGAAAGAAAACTCGCTCATCAGGTGAATACGAAAAATCCATAGAATACTTTGAGCAAGCCATCCATTTAGCAGAAAAATCAAGGGACCAAGAACACAAGCTCAAATGTCTTCGCCAGTTGAGTCAAACATACTGGGAATTAGATAATTACAGCAAATTTTTTCGCTTGAATGAAAAAGCACTGACGATTGCACAAAGCTTGAACCATAGGAAAGAGGAAGGAATATGCTTATTTAACCTTGGAATTTATTATTGGAATAAAGACAATTATTCTAAGGCTCTAAGTTGTTATGAAAAAGCATTAATAATTGCACAATCTTTAAAAAATAAAAATAGTGAATCATCTTGTCTGAATAATATTGGAATTATTTATGAAAAAATTGGCAATTATGATAAAGCGCTGGAATATCTTATGAAAGCACTCGCAATTGATGAGCAGCTAGGAGATAAGCTTTATATTTCAATGGATCTGAATAACATCGGAGAAACATTTCGGACCAAAGGACTTATTTCCGGAAATGAAGAGGACTTTCATAGAGCGCTGGATTATTTTAACGATTGTCTCAAACTTACTAGAAAAATTGTGGACAGAAAAATAGAAGTTGAAGTCCTGAATAATATTGGTACAGTGTACACGGATTTAAAAAATTACTACGAAGCCCTGAAATATTTTAAATCGGGCTATGAAAAAGCTGAAGAAATTAAAGATGTTGAAACGATGGGTATGATACTAACTAATACTGGCATCGTGTATTATAATCAGGGAAATTACGAAAAGTCTGCAGAATATAACCAAAAAGCGATCGATTTAGCTCTTGGAATTGAAGGAGGCCAAATTCTTTGGGAAGCCTATATGGAAATCGCAAGGGCTTACGAAAAGCAGAACAAATTTAAAAAAGCTAAAGAAAACTACGAAATGTCTATCAAAACGGTCGAAATTATCCGCACTGGAATCGAACTGGAAGAACATAAAGCAAGTTTTCTAGGAACAAATAAAAGGATTGACGCCTATCACTATCTTATCCATATCCTCGTTAATTTTTCTCAGTATCATCCGGAAGAAGAAGATAAGCTAGAAGCCTTTAATTATCTGGAAAGAGCTAAGGCCCGAGCATTTCTGGACAGCTTAGAACATTCCAATGTCAACATATCCCCACGGATTGATTCCATGCTCGAAAATAAAGAAAAAGAACTGATGAAAGATATCTCAAAGCTCTACGCAAAATTAGCTACAGAACCATCAACTGAAGAAAAAAATGTAATTGACGAAAAGCTCAAAAGTAAGGAAAACGACCTGGAAATCCTAAAAAGAGAAATACGAATAAAAAACCCGGCCTATGCAGAAATTAATTACCCTGAAATCATATCTTTACAGGAAGCCCAGAGAAAACTTCTCGATTCTAAAACTGCCTTCTTTGCCTACTGCATTGGAAAGGAGCATTCTTATGCTTTTGTCATCACAAAAAAAGACTTCAGGATCTTTCCTATTCCGACCAGAGAAAATATCCAAAGGCAAGTCTCAGACTATCTGAAAGTAATATCTGATAAGGAAAATAAAAATTTTATGCTTGGTTATGAGCTATTCAAAACGCTTGTCCTTCCAGGTTTAGATAAAAACATAAAAAACATAATCTTTGTCTCCGACGATATCCTCCATTTCCTTCCTTTTGAAACTCTTATCACTCACAAAGAAAAGAGAGACTGGCTGATCAAAGATTACAAGATTGCTTATGCCCCATCGATTTCCTCTCTTCGAGAAATAATCCAGCGCAAAAAATCAAATGGTTCAAAGCCTCGAATGGATATTTTAGCCTTTGGCGACCCTTTCTTCGGACCATGGGAAGCGGGAGATAACGGCAAAGACATCTTTCAAGACTATTATACTTCTGATGCCTTTAAATTTTTTAGATTAAAATACAGTGGATTTGAAATCGACAAAATCAGCTCTCTTTTCAAGAAAAGAAAAAGAAAGATTTTTCGAAGAGAAGAGGCAAGCAAAGAACAATTAATAAATCACAGCCTAGACGATTATAAAATCATCCATTTTGCAACTCACAGCATAATAGATGAAAAAATACCTGCCAGGTCCTCTATCGTGCTTTCTCTGGACGAAGACCTCACTCAAGATGGTTTTCTCCAGATGAGAGAAATTTATAACTTAAAGCTTAATTCAGACTTAGTCACTCTCTCTTCGTGCCAGACAGGCCTTGGCGAATTCATCAAAGGAGAAGGGATTGAAGGTATAAATAGAGCCTTTTTCTACGCAGGCACTTCCTCAGTCCTCATGAGCTTATGGGCTGTAAATGACCAAGCAAGTTACCAGCTTATGGAAAGATTTTACTTTCACCTTCGCTCCTCTGAATCAATAATGAGTGCCTTACGCAAAGCCAAGCTCGAATTGATAGACTCTAATACCTTATCCCATCCTTATTACTGGGCAGGTTTCATAGTATCAGGAAAAGCAGATGAAATAATATTCCCTCACCCAATAAAAAAATGGCTTTTCTTCGGAATCTCCTTCTTATTTGTGGCAGGGATAATTACAGCCGCTATGAAAAACCGTAGAAAAAAACTGAAGATATCCTTCTAAAAGTCTTCCGCCTCCCCCTCCCTAACGAGTCAGCCATGACTGACTCCTCATAGAAAGAGCTGCAAAGGGGACAATCCACCACAGACAAAAAGCAGTAATGAGAGCATAAGGTATCCCATACAGGAAAGAAAGGTTTTTATTGGTGCGGAGATAATAAAGTGAGAGAAAAAAGGAAATAATAACCAGGAAAGCAATGTGACGGAGAATAAAAAGAGGATGGACGCAAAAAGAATAAATTATAATGCCTAAAGAAAAAATATGGAAAGGATGGAGGATATTCAAAAAGAAGAAATCAAATATAGGCATAACTCTGTTTTTTGTCCGGTATTTTGAAAACATGAATTTGGCAAAAAGAATGGATTCTCGAATATAACTTCGCGTCCAGCGAAGATACATTAGGATCATTTGAGCTAGTCCTGTAGGCACTTTCGTATAAACACAGGCATTGGACTGGAATCTTGTCATATAGCCTGCTTTCAGGATTTGAGTTGTGAGAGCCCTATCTTCGCCGTAAGTGCAGGGTGTTTTGAGAAATTTCTGATTGACCCACTCATTAATGAATTTCATCAAAACATTCCTTCTGTATGCAGTGAGGGCGCCCGGACAGCAAAAAACAGCCCCATAGACACTCTGATAAGCGCGGCCAAAATTAAAGGAGATTGAATAGCGGACCGAAAGCATCCTTGTAAGAAAATTCTCCTTTTCGTTCAAAACTGCAACTCTCCCCGCAACAGCACCCGTTCTCTCATCCTTAATCAAAGGAATAACAAGATTTCTGATGGCGCTCCGCCCGATTTTACTATCAGTATCAACAGTAACAATAATCTCTCCTCTTGATTTCTTCAAACCAACATAGAGGGCTTTTCTCTTCCCTAAATTTTCTCTGAAATTGACGACCTCTAGTCTATCTCCATATATTTGCTTAGCTCTCATCATATAGTAAAAAGTTGAATCAGCAGAGCCGTCATTTATGCAGATGACTTCAAGCTTATCTTGGGGATAGTTACTGTTGAAGATGGAGGCGATTGATTTCTCTATGAGCTCCTCCTCGTTTAAAGCAGGCATGATCACGGAAACATATGGCCAATTGATACTCTCTTCCGACTCTATTGTCTGAGGCTTGTAACGAAACCAAATAATTGTCCGGAAAATTACACCGCTCACTATAATTACAGCTGAAATCAATAACGGATATGTTGATATTCTAAGGAATAAATTGCTGCCCAGAAATTCAGCCCACATGTGAAAGATACGGAATTTAATGGCAACAACTACAATGAAAGAACTGGTTAAGATGATGAAGATAATAAGAACAGGATCTGCCCTTTTTTTTATAAAAGGAAGATCGAATAAAGAGCTTTTTGGCTTAGTTTCTAATTCAAGCTCATCAAATATTTTTTCCAGCATCCAAGGCCCACAAAGATTACTTTAAAGAGGAAAAGTGAAAATGATTCTTACGGCAAGGAATACTATTAAATAAAATAAGGGAAGTCAAGCAGGTTATTGACGTCAAGCAAAAAAAAATTAGGCCCAATTGCCAGGATAATCTTCCTACCTGAAAATAATTTCCATCTCTAGCTCAACAAGAGACAAAACGCATCTCTCACCAAAAGAAAATCGACAAAAAAGGCAGCCGGAATTATAAATGATAATTTCTTTTAATGCAGTCTGACATTTTATGCTTTTCTAATATACGATAGAACTGACGCCTGCTTTTCCCCATCCTATTGGCAGCCCTAATTTTATTCCAACGACAATTCTCTAAGATCTTTCTTAACTGCTCTGGAGTTATTTTCGTTGTTTTTTTGTAACATATTTTATCATAATCCAGTTTGATGTCCTTCGCGGTTATTGTATTTCCTTCAGAGAGAATACATGCTCTTTCAACGATGTTTTCTAATTCTCTAATATTTCCTGGGAAATCATAAGCCACTAATTTTTTCATAGCTTCCCTATAAATCACTCTTTTAGGCGCTCCTCTCTTTATCTCTTTTCTAAGTATATGATCCACTAACAAGGGAATATCTTCTTTCCTCTCTTTTAAAGGAGGCATGCAAAACTTTATCACATTAATTCTGTAATATAAGTCTTTGCGAAATCTCCCTGCTTTCACTTCTTCTTGTAAATTCTTATTAGTAGCAAAGATAAAGCGAGCATAAATTTTTCTAACGGTCGTTTCTCCAATTCTTCTCAGCTCTCTTTTTTCAATCATTCTTAAGATTTTCGCCTGAAGATGTAAAGACAAATCTCCGATCTCATCAATAAAAATCGTCCCATTCTTGGCGACCTCGAGAAGTCCTAATTTGTCTTTCACGGCTCCAGTAAAAGAACCTCGTACATAGCCAAAAAGTTCAGCCTCAAATAGATCTTCTGGGATATCTGTGCAATTGATGGCCACAAAAGGTCTATTTTTTCTATCACTCAGTTCATGGATTTTTATTGCAGTTAAATCTTTTCCCGTTCCTGTCTCTCCTAAAATCAATACACTCTTATCACTTTTAGCCGCTTTATGAATAAACCGCAGTTTTCTTTTTATGCCCAAGCTTATTCCTACTATTTCGGTATCACTAGAAACAGGATTATTCATCTAAGACTTTCCCGATTTAATACCATTAAATTCATCATTTTTACTCAGTATAAGAACGATTTTTAAGGAAAAAATTCTCATTTAATTCTTTAGGGATTCTCTTCTATTTTAAATTCACCAAAGTGAGAAATTTATTCAAAGAAATGACTCTATATATTATGTGCGAGTTGCTCCCCTCAACAACCAATGCTATAATGCGCAAGCAAAGATGAATAGCGATGAAGAAAAAATCAAAGAATTTGAAGTCATAATAAGCAGATTTTCTAGATTTGTTAAAGCAAACATTCAAAAGTTCAATGTTCAAAAAAATGGGATTGATCCGGACGATATCTTACAAGAAGTTAAAATAAAAATATGGAAAATCTTGGAAGATGAGAAAAAGATAAAAAATTATGCGTCCTATATCAGGAAAATTGTAGATTCCTCAATAATAGATCAGCTTAGAAGATCTAAGAGAGAAAAAGGAATCTTTATTCAAGAAAAACATAAATTGGTTTCTGAGCAAAAAAGTAACTATTTAATTAATATTTCCAATGATATCAACGCAAAAGAAATAATAGGTCAAGCTGTAGATTCACTTATTGAATCTCGGCGCAAAGTTGTAAAAATGTTTTTATTGAACATGACAATTGAAGAGATTGCCATCTATTTTAAATGGACCAGAGACAAGACAAGAAATTTGCTCTACCGCGGCTTATCTGATTTAAAAAAGATACTAAGAGAAAAGGGAATCGAATATGAAAATAAAGAATGAAGATTTAATAAAATTATACAAAGCCCATATAATGGAAAATATTCCCCATTCACGAAAAAGCTGCCCTCCTTCTAAGGAAATCATTAGCTTTTTTAAATCAAAAACATCGGAAAAACAAAAATCAAGAATTATAGATCATATAACGAAATGCTCCTCTTGTGCTCAAGAATTTGAGTTCATGCTTCAAACTCGAAGAGAAGAAGGGAAATTAATTGAAGGGATTGGTAAATTATTACAATCTGAAGAAAACATAGCAGCCATTAAAAAAAGAAGGGGCAAAAAAATCAACTATTTAAACGAAAGACGAAAGTCATTCTTTCCTAGATTGTCTTGGAAATATGCCTTTATACTGGCAGGAGTTGCCATTATAATTTCTACTTTCTTTGTTTTCCAGAATATAGGGAAGAGAGAGTATCGAGGACCAGATTATAGTCAAGTCCGTTTGATCGAACCGATAAATAGAAAATATTCAAAATCTCTACTAGTATTCAAATGGAACGAATTTAAAGACTCAGAGTATTACATAATTGAATTATTTGACGAAACCCTTTTTCAAATATGGAAAAGTAGCAAAATTTCTAAAAACCAAGCTGCCCTTCCGACTGAAATAGCCAAGAGATTAAAAACAAACAAGACGTACTTCTGGATGATTACAGCTTTTTTGCCTGATGGGAAAAAGATCGAATCAGAGATAGAAGAATTTACGTTGACTGACTGAGAAAAAAGAAAAGATTATTTAAAATTTAACTTGGAATTAGAATCACCATTCAAAACAAAAGCTGCCCAATAAAAAGGATGGCTAAACTTCGAATTTATCATATCCAGCTTGGCTAACCGCAATGCCTGAGCTTTATCACTTCCCTGAGAAAGATAACAGTAAAACAAATTCATAAACATTGCCGTGGACTCATCATTTATCCTCCAGAGTGTTAAAATCACAGATCTGGCTCCAGCATAGAAGAAAATCCTCGGAAGCCCCAAAATCCCTTCTCCTCTCTCTAATTTGCCCTTCCCTGTCTGACAGGCAGAGAGAACAACTAAATCAGCTTTCAACCTGAGATTGTACATCTCCCGAACCTGAAGAAATCCATCTTCCTTCGGATCATCATCCAGAGACAAAACTAGTGCCGATCTAAAGGGAAATTCCTCAGCCAAGAATCCATGACAGGCGAAATGAATAATCTGATAATCCTTAAGAGGAGCTTCTTTAAATATTTCTTCTCTCGCCTCATCTTTAAGATAAATATCTTTTCTATCTTCAGGAAAATAGCTTGAAATTTCCAAGATTTCTCTCTCTGTATAAGGTAGAGGAGAAAAATCAAATCCCTGGTCTAAGTATAACTCTCTTAATATCTCTACATGCGTTTCGGACTTTTTCCCATTTGATGAATCCTTCAACATATATGAAGGATTTCCAAATGCCATTAAACTTTTTGGACTTTCACGTTTAACCTTGTTTTCAGACAAAAACAACAAAGCAGAAGATGAGGGCACATAAGAAATCTTATACTTTGCAATTAAATAATCATCCTGCGGTGATTGATCTCGAGTATTTGGGATAAGCGTTTCAAAAGGAAGATTATAAAGTACTCCATCAGGAACAATGATCAGACTCTCAACAGATTTAGGAATATTCTTCTCTGCAGGGGAAATAAGTTCTCGGTAGATACGCTTTGCAGCAAGAGTTCCTTTAAACTCTCCCTTTGGTGGATCTGAAAGAATCTTTAAATATGCCTTTATTGATTTTTCAATTTTACTTCTGGAAGGAAGATCATACACACCAAATTCATTCTTTGTAATGAAAAACATAAATGATTCGCTCTCGCCAAGAAAATACTCTATTAAAGCTGTTTTCCCGTCTAAATGTTGCTGGGCCTGTTCCACGCTACATGGCTCAGCGGAAACCAAGTTGTTAACCTCAGCAGACTCCACTCTTATTTTAGATATCAAACTTATGTATTCATCTTCCTCTTGTCGAAGCTTGCCCAACAATTCCTTCCTTCTTTTTTGAGATAGATCTGACCTGGAAAGCTGCTGAATAATCAAGGAAATCCGGCTTGATAGCTCATTTTCTCTTATCTTCAACACAGGACTTAAGCTTTCTATTATGTCAATTTTAGATTCTCCCAGACTCTCCAAAAATGCTCTGGCTTTAGCCCTCTCTACTATGTGAAATATCTCTTTGGTATAGCTGTTTGATGGATTATCTCTATTCATCCGGTAAAGAAGACTAATCAGAAATTCGTAAACCTTCAATTTATCCCTTACAAAGCTAGCTTTGTAGGTGTCAAGGAAAATCTGACTTCTTATATGGTCAATAATGCAGATGGCTCTTTTATAACTCTTCACTGCTTGAGAAAATCTATTCTCTTTTTCATAACATTGCCCAAGCCCAAAATAAGCTTCCCAGAGTATTTGCCGGCCATTAATCTTATTGGCAAGCTCAATAGCTTCCTGGTATGACTTTATAGCTTCCTCATATTTTCCTAGATTATAATGTACGATTCCTATGTTATTCAAAAGCATGCCCATCATTTCAACATCTTTAATCTCTTTCGCCTTTTCGTAGCCCGATTTTAAGTATTTTAAGGCTTCATGATAATTTTTTAAATCTGTGTGGGCAAATCCGATATTGTTTAAGGCATAAACTTCTGCTTTTCTATCTCTTGTTTTTTTTGTGAGTTTGAGACATCTGCTAAAATAATCCAAGGCTCTATAATAATCCTCTTTATTTCCTAAAATAAGGCCTTTTGCTCGAAATGTATCTCCGATGTTATTCAAATCTGTGGAAATATAAACATCATTTCCTAACTGCTCATCAATTGTTAGAGCCTTTGTTAGATACTCCAGAGCTTTATTATAATTTCCTATTCTTACATAAATACCACCTATATTAGTCAGGCAGGCTGATTCATCCTCTATATTTTTAAGGGATTGTGCGATTTTTAGGGCGTTCTCGTAGCAATTTAGAGCCTTAGAATAATTATCTAATTTCCAATAATAAAGGCCGATATTATACAAGCAATTTCCTTCCTCTTTCCTGTGGTTTAAGCTTTGGGCAATATTCAATGCATCCTTATTCAGTAAAAAACATTTCTGGAGTTCGTTCATTTGCCAGTATGTAGCACTAAGCTGACGAAGACATTTGAGCTCGTGTTCTTTGCTCTTAGTTTTTTCGACCAAGTCAATGGCTTGTTGAAAGCTTTCTATTGATTTTTTATTTTCACCAAGAGAACGATACTTTTTCCCTTCCTTATACAATCTGTAAATTTCAAGCGCGGTACGGCAATGCTCCAGTTTATCTTTTAAATTGATTTTCTTCGCAATAGACAGAGCTTTTTTATACTTCTCTGACGACTTTTCAAGTTCGCCAATATTCCAGTACAATAGACCTAAACTTATCAGACATTTAACTTCCTCTTCTTTATGATCAATTTTCCTCGCAAGATCCAATGCCTTCCTAAATTCATCAATTGCCTGCCCAAAATTCCCTTCTTTTCTAAGCGCATCTCCAGATTTAACAATCGAATCATAAAGTTTAGAAAGATAGATTTTTTTATTAGGAGTGATGCTTCGGATGCTAGAAAGGGTTAGAGAAAAAAAAATTAAAAAAAAACTGTTGATCCCTTGAGAAGCTCCTTTTTAAAAATGCTCATTTGCCGGCAAAGAAAATATAAGCAGGAATTCTAACAATGTCAACTGAAAATCAAGCTTTCATTGATTTTTTATCTTGATTTAACTAACATCGTAATCTCAATATAACCAAGGGGAAGGACGAATGAAAAAAGCAATCTTTCTCATTTTCATTTTTCTTACTGTAAGCTTGACCTTTTTCTCTGCCGAAGATAGGCCCCGCATGAGAGAATTCGGTATTGAAACCGGAATAATAGAGCCCGGCGAATGGAACGCCATCACCGATGTTCCTGGAGTTAAAGTCGGGCAGGTGACATTGATCGAGGGAAAAAATATCCGCACAGGCGTGACAGCCATCCTCCCCCATGCCGGCAACATCTATCAAAACAAAGTTCCTGCCGCGGTTTACGTTGCCAACGGCTATGGAAAACTCACGGGATACACCCAGATTGAAGAACTGGGAACAATTGAAACACCCGTAATCTTGACCAATACCCTGAGCGTACCCACGGCTGCCAATGCCCTTATAAGCTACACCCTCTCAAATCCAGGAAATGAGAGAGTCGGCTCTGTGAATGCGGTTGTGGGCGAGACAAACGACGGCTGGCTCAACGATATCCGCGGAAGACATGTTAAAACGGCGCATGTTATTGAAGCCATAAAGAAGGCTCAGTCAGGCCCGGTGGAAGAGGGCTGCGTTGGCGCCGGGACAGGCACTACCTGTTACGGGTTTAAAGGAGGGATAGGAACAGCATCGCGGAAGCTGCCTGTATCGAGGGGCGGCTATACGGTGGGAGTCCTTGTCCAGACGAATCACGGCGGTGTTCTTCAGATAAACGGCTTCCCTGTGGGGATACGCCTCGGGAATTACTACATGAGTAGAGACCTCGATGATTCGCCCGAGGGATCATGCATGATCGTGGTCGCAACAGACGCTCCCCTTGACAGCCGGAACCTGAAGCGGCTGGCAAAGCGGGCGCTTCTCGGAATAGCAAGGACAGGAGGCTTCTATTCAAGCGGAAGCGGCGATTATGCCATTGCCTTCTCTACGGCAGAGGGATTGAGAGTGCCTCACCGCTCCCCCTCACCTACTAAGCAAATCGAGATCTTGAGAAACAGGAACGTATCCCCTCTTTTTCTGGCGGCTGCCGAAGCGGCTGAAGAAGCCATCCTGAATTCTCTATTTAAAGCCCGGGATATGGAAGGGAAGGAAGGTAGCAAGGTCGAGGCT
>Ga0209986_10000407_pt1 | contig 41266 bp, 33 predicted proteins | sample BlataG_FD_183168 | JGI IMG/M metagenome (GOLD analysis project Ga0209986, IMG submission 183168) | Deep subsurface microbial communities from Black Sea to uncover new lineages of life (NeLLi) - Black_00105 metaG (SPAdes) (version 2) | ecosystem: Environmental > Aquatic > Marine > Oceanic >... | reverse complement strand
ACCCTGCTGCGCGCCGACACCTACACCGAGGCGCTGCGCGGCTACGGCCGTCCGGTGCTGGTCCACGAACCCACCTCGCACGCCGCCGAACGGTTCGTCCATCGGCTGCGTGATGCCGGCCTGGTCGCCGACATTCTGCCGACGCCGGCCTTCGCGTTGTCCCGGTCCGAGTTCGGCCACTGGGCGGGTGACCGGACCCGGTTCCGGATGGAGGACTTCTACCGGGAGCAGCGCCGCCGCTTCGGGGTGCTGATGGACGGCACCGATCCGGCCGGCGGCCGGTGGAACTTCGACGCCGACAACCGCGAACCACCGCCCAAGGGCCGGGCAACGCTCGGTGCCCCGCCGCCGTATCAACCCGTCGAGGACGGTATCGACGCGGCAGTCCGCCGCGACCTCGACGATATGGCGTTGGACACCGTCGGCATCGACGGGCCCCGGCTTTTTCCGGTGACCCCCGTCGAGGCCGGGCAGGCCCTGGCGCAGTTCATCACCCACCGGCTACCGCTGTTCGGCCGCCACGAGGATGCCATGCTGAGCGCGGACTGGGCGATGGCGCACTCGTTGCTGTCGGTGCCGCTCAACCTGGGGGTGCTGCACCCCCTGGACGTCGTCCACGCGGCGGAACGGGCCTACCGGGCCGGCGCAGCGCCATTGGCGGCCGCCGAGGGCTTCATCCGCCAGATCCTCGGCTGGCGCGAGTACATGTGGCAGCTGTACTGGCGCTTCGGACCGGATTACCTGGACAGCAACCATCTCGGTGCGAACAACGAACTTCCCGACTGGTGGGTCGACTTGGATGCTGACGGGGTCGACGCCGAATGCCTTCGTCAGGCGCTGAGCGGGGTCCGCGATCGGGGCTGGGCCCATCACATCCAGCGGCTGATGGTGCTCGGCAGCCATGCCCTGCAGCGCGGTTATGATCCGCGAGCGTTGTCGGACTGGTTCGCCAGCGCCTTCGTCGACGGGTTCTCCTGGGTGATGCCCACCAACGTGATCGGGATGAGCCAGTACGCCGACGGCGGCCGGGTGGCCACCAAGCCGTATACCTCCGGCGGTGCCTATATCAACACGATGAGCGACCACTGCCGGTCCTGCCGGTTCGACCCGAAGAAGCGATTGGGCCCGGACGCCTGTCCGTTCACCGCCGGCTACTGGGCGTTCACCCACCGCCACCGGGACCTGCTGGCCGCCAATATGCGCACCGCGCGCGGTGTGGCGGCGATGAAACGGCTGGTGGACCTGCCGGCGGTGCTCGAACAGGAACGTCACCGGGAGAGCTTCTGAAACATTCCCCGGGTCCGGCGACGATAGACCTCTGACGGGGCTGCACAGCGCGTACTGCGCTATGTTCGGACCCGAGAACGGGAAGGTTCCGACGTGCACAAGCTCATCCTGGTGGTGGCCGGCGCCCTGGCGGCAGGATCGGCCGCCGCGGCTCTGGGAACGGCGGCCAGTAGCGCGGATCCGTCCTCCAACAGCATCTACAACGTGGTCGGTGAGCCCTACGCCAGAGCGGTGGCGATCCTTCGCGCCCAGGGCATCCCGACCTCGTTCGGGGGCTCGGTGGGCAGTGATGTGCCGCAGGCGATGTGCATTGTGAGCAGCCAGAAGGTGCTCAGCCCCGGCAAGATGCAGCTGATGCTGGACTGTTCCGAGGAAGCTCAACCCGAGGGCTCGGCAGCCACCTCGGTGGCCAACACGCCTGGCGCCTCGGGCGCCGACGGCAGCCGGCCCACCCCCGGGGCCCCCGGGGTGGTGACCGTAACCCCGACCCGCGTGGGCTGATATCCGGCGGTGGCCGATACGAGGTGAGACCCCGCTAGACTTAATGGACGTTTTAGCGGGAGGTCTCGATGCTGCAGCCACGTCGTTTCACAACGGAAATCGATCCCGGTCCGGTTCAGATCCAGGCCCGCAAGGTCGAGTTCGACCTGTCCGCGGTGCCCTTGCACTGGATTCCCGGCCACCCCGTCGCCTCGCATATGGTCAGCCTGCTCAACGTCGTGCTGCCGGCTGCCGAACGCTGGTTCGTCACCACCTACAACGAAGCACTTCCGCTGGTCAAGGATGAGCGGTTGGCTGAGGATATGCGTGGTTTCATCGGGCAGGAGGCGGTGCACGCCGACACTCACGAACGGGCCCTGCACGAGTTCATGGAGGCCCGCGGGGTCGATCCCGCGCCGATCCTCAAGCAGATCGAGTACGTCATCGGCAAGGTGCTGGCGCCCAGCACCTCGACGAACCCCAAACGTCGCTATAACCAGTTGTGCGAACGGCTTTGGGTGATCGCGGCAATCGAGCACTACACCGCCGTACTCGGTGACTTCGCCCTCAACTCCGCGTGGGACGAATTCGGCGCCGACCCGACCATGGTCGACCTGTTCCGCTGGCACGGCAGCGAGGAGGTCGAGCACCGCTGCGTCGCCCACGACGTTGCCACCTACTTCCACGACAGCTACCCCGCCCGGATCCGGGCCATGGCGATGGCCGCGACGATGATGTACTCGTTCTTCGAGCGCGCCACCTACTACCTGTGCCGCACCGATCCCGATGCCCGGATGAGCTGGTGGAAGATGGAGAGGCTGCGGATGCGTGACTCGAAACTGGGGCTGCTTCCGGAGTTCCGCACCGTGTTCGGCAGCACCACGCTGGCGTATTTCCGTCGCGACTACTCGCCACTGGACGTCGGTTCGACCGCACAGGCGGTCGCCTACCTGGCCAGTTCGCCGGCCGCCCGCGCCGCACACCTGTAGCGATGGTGCTCCGGCGGCTGCGCTCCGCTCCCACCCCGTTGCTCGGACTGGCAGATGTGGCGGTCACCGGCGCCTGGGCCGTCACCGGATTGCGCAGACCCGCCCGGCCCCGGGAGCGGGATCGGACTTTCGCACTCACGGTGGCCGATCGACAGGTCGTCGCCCGCGACGAGAATGTGGTGGCACTGACGCTGGCCGCCGGCGACGGCGCCCCGCTGCCGCCCTGGCACCCCGGAGCGCATCTGGACATCCATCTGCCCAGCGGGCGGGTCCGGCAGTACTCGCTGTGCGGTGAGCCCGGCCAGCGCAGCGCCTATCGGATCGCGGTACGCCGCATTCCCGACGGCGGCGGCGGATCGATCGAGGTCCATGACGCACTGCCGGTCGGATCCACGGTTACCACCAGCGGTCCCCGAAACGCGTTCCCGCTCAGCGTTCCCGGCTACGGCTCGCCTACCCGCAGGCTGCGCTTCGTCGCCGGCGGGATCGGAATCACCCCCATCCTGCCGATGCTGGGCCTGGCTGAGCGGCTCGGAGTGGACTGGTCGATGGTCTATGTGGGGCGCAGCGCGGAGTCCATCCCGTTCCTCGACGAGGTGCGCCGCTTCGGCACCCGGATCGAGATTCGCACCGACGACGTCCACGGCATCCCGGCGGCCGACGATCTGCTGGGCGAATGTGATTCCGGAACAACTGTTTACGCCTGCGGTCCGGCCGACATGATCAGCATAGTGCGGCGTCGATTGATCGACCGCGACGATGTCGAACTGCACTTCGAACGATTCGCCGCCCCGCCGGTGGTCGACGGCGAACCCTTCACCGTCACAGTGGATTCCACCGACGTCAGGGTGGCCGCCGACGAGACACTGCTGGGCGCCCTGCGCCGGGCCGGCGTTGCGGCGCCCTACTCTTGCCAGCAGGGGTTCTGCGGAACCTGCCGGGTCCGTGTGCTCAACGGCCCCGTGCAACATCGGGATACCCTGCTCACCGAGGCTGAACGGGACGGCGGGATGATGCTCACCTGCGTATCGCGGGCTCCGGCGGGCGCTCACCTGAGCCTGGAGCTGTGATCCTCAGCCGGCGTCCCAGGCACTGGCCACCTGGGTGGAGACGTCGATGATCTTTGCCTGCTGTGATGCCGGACTGTCGATCTCCTCGGCGACATAGGCGGCGACGAAGCGGCGGATCTCAGTGTCCACGCCGCCGATGAGTCGCACGATCTCGCCACGCAGCGATTTGGAGGTCACATGGACCGCGATGTCAGAAGGCCGCGGCTTGGCCACGTCGATGACGATCAGCAGTGGCTCGGCGGCCCGGGCGGTAGCCCGCAACGCGATATCGCCGTCGACGATGAAGCGCTGCTTGTCCAGTCGAAGGTCCACGATCAACTCGATGAGAAGCGGGATGCGCACTGCGAAGGTGATGGTGTCGCCGAGCGTGCGCCGCACCTGAGGTTGCTGGATCTTGACCTTCGCGGTGACCTTCGCCAGTCCGCCGGGTCCCTGGGACATCGGCCCCATCTGGACGTCTCCCCCGGCGATCTCGGCGAACGCCGCGGCCACACGCTCCTCGGTGACGGCCTCCTCGAAGAACCGGCGACCGAATTCCTCGTAGGAGACGAAACTGTGCGTGTGCATAAGACCTCACTTTCCCATGTGGATGGTCGATGCCGGGGCGCGGAACGGTAACAAATCGGGCTGCGGACCTCCCCGCGAGCAGACACAAAGTCGCACTAATCGGCCTCCCGGGGTGCGAGTTTGCGTCTGCTCGCGTCAAGCATTGGACTCCAGCAGCACGGTCACCGGGCCGTCATTGACCAGGGCGACCTCCATGTGGGCGCCGAACCGTCCGGTTGCCACCTCAGCGCCGAGTTCCCGCAGGGCCGCCGCGAAGACATCGACCAGGGGTTGTGCCGCTGTCGCCGGCGCCGCGGCGTTCCACGACGGCCGACGACCCTTCGCCGTGTTGGCATAGAGGGTGAACTGGCTGATGACCAGAATCGGCGCACCGATATCGGAGGCGGACTTCTCGGCCTCTAAAATCCTTAGCTGCCATAGCTTCTCGGCCATCCGGCGAGCGACGTCGGCGTTGTCGTCGTGGGTGACACCGACGAGGGCGACCAGTCCCTGGCCGTCCGGCTCGATGGCGCCGACCACCTTGCCGGACACCGACACCGCGGCGGAGGTGACGCGTTGAACCAGTACCCGCATCGTCTCAGTCGCCCGGATCCGGTGTCCCGTAGCCGGCAATCCCCTTGGTCTCCAGATACTCGAGGAAGCCGAACTCGCCCCATTCGCGGCCGTTTCCGCTCTGCCGGTAGCCGCCGAAGGGTGCGTTCAAATCCAGCGCGTGGTTGATGGCGACCGTCCCGGCCCGGATCCGGCGCGCCACGGCGCGGGCCTGCCCGGCGTCGGCCCCGGAGACGTAGCCGTAGAGCCCGTAGTCGGTGTCATTGCCGGTCGCCACCGCGTCGTCGAGATCCCGGTAGCCGAGGATGCACAGCACCGGGCCGAACATCTCCTCACGCGCGATGGTCATATCGTTGCCGACGTTGGCGAAAACGGTGGGCCGGACGTAGTAGCCGACGTCAAGCCCGTCGGGACGGCCGAGCCCGCCGGCCACCACCTCGGCACCCTCATCGATACCGGCCCGGATAAGTCGCTGGATCTTGTCGAATTGCGCCCGGGAGGCCACCGGGCCCAGGGCGGTGGCGTCGCCTGGATCGCCGACCGTGATCTTCTCCGCGGTGGCTCTGGCGACGGTCACCGCTTCGTCCATCCGGCTGATCGGCACCAGCATCCGCGACGGGGCGTTGCAGCTTTGACCGCTGTTGAGCATCATCGCGGTGACCCCGGCCGCGACGTTTTGGGCCAATGAATCGTCGTCGAGGATGATGTTGGGGCTCTTGCCGCCGAGTTCCTGGGTTACCCGCTTCACCGTCGAGGCGGCGTTGCGGGCCACCTCGATGCCGGCCCGCGTCGATCCGGTGAATGACACCATGTCGATCCCGGGATGGCTGGCCAGCGCGGCCCCGACCCCGGGGCCGTCTCCATGCACCATGTTGTAGACGCCCGCGGGTACCCCGGCCGATGCGATGATCTCGGTGAAGATCTGCCCGGAGAACGGGGCCACCTCAGAGGGTTTGAGGACCATCGTGCACCCCGCTGCCAGCGCCGGATAGACCTTGCAGGCGATCTGGTTCAGCGGCCAGTTCCACGGTGTGATCAGTCCGCACACCCCGATCGGCTCCTGCACCACCACCGTTGTGCCGCGGGCCTGTTCGAAGGAGTAGTTCTTCAGCACGTCGATTAGCGTCAGCAGGTGGCCTATTCCGAGTTGCACCTGCGGGCCCGCTGCCAGGGCGGGTGGCGCGCCCATCTCCTCGGTCACCGCCTCGGCGAGGTCACCGGCGCGGCGCTGGTACTCCGCAAGCAGGGACTGCAACAGGTCCAGCCGATCCGCCCGGGTGCTCCCCGACCAACTCGTGAACGCGGTCCGCGCGGCGGCGACGGCGGTGTTCACGTCTGCGGATGATCCGATCGCGATCGTTCCGCAGACCTGTTCGGTCGCCGGGTTCTCGACCTCAAGGGTCCGCAGCGCGACGGGGTCCACCCAGCGGCCGTCGATATAGAACTTCAGGTACTCGCGCACGCGGCCATCCTGCCGGATTGACCACTCGATGCAGCCGGATTGCGGGGATCGCCCACTGATCGCCCCTGTGAGCGGGAACACGTCGGCAAAAGAAACCTCTGGTGGTGCCGGGCGTCCTGAGAAACCCCGATAGCCATAACGTTAGTGCAACACAGTGGCTAAATCGCCTGTTAGAACGTTGATTTTGCTGTGTCGGATCGGTCTCGCTTGCTGTATTGCATTGTGAATAAACGATATTTTTGGCCTCAACCTGGGCTAACTCGGCGAAAGGTGATACCCAACACAGACTTTGGGCGAATGACAATTCTGTTGTTAGCGTTTTTCTCATGTTTGCTCTCGCGGCATTGATGTCGCTTATCACGCAAGTGTCAGGCACCCCGTACATTCCGGGTGGCGATACTCCGGCGGGCACGGACTGCTCGGGATTGGCATCCTGGGTGGCCAATGTGGCATCCGGTCGGCCGGCCTTCGGCAGCAGGTTCAATACCGGCAATATGGAGTCGGCGTTGTTGGCCCGGGGATTTCACTACGGCACGGCGCCCAACTCGGTGGTGATCGGCTGGAACGGCGGACACGCTGCTGTGACCCTGCCCGACGGCACCCCGGTGTCCAGCGGTGAAAGCGGCACCGGTGTTCGCATCGGCGGCGGTGGGGCCTACCAGCCGCAGTTCAGCCGCCACATGTATCTGCCGGTTGAGGCTCAGGAGATGAACACCGAGTCGCCCGCTGAAGTCCCGCCTGCTGAAGGCGCCCCGGCGGCTGATCCGCTCGCTGCCCTGCCGCCGGCCGATCCTGCGGCGGCACCCGCACCCGCTCCGGCAGCCGGAGTCGATGAGCCTGGGTCGGCCCCCGAGTCGCTACCCGCGGACGCCCCGCTATCCGCGGACGCCCCGCTACCCGCGGACGCCCCGCTACCCGCGGACGCCCCGCCGCCTGCGGACGCCCCGGCTCCGGAGGCACCGGCCCCGGCGGCACCGGCCCCGGCGGACAGCGCCGTCCCGGCGCCGGAACAGGTGCCCCCTGCCGAGCCGGCGCCGGCCGCTGAGCCGGGGTTCTCCCCCGAACAGGCGCCGGTCGACGAGGTAATCGTGCCGGTGCCCGTCTAAACCGGCCACCCGGAACACGGCATCCGGAGCAGTCGGCCCGGATGACATGGGCGCCGGCAGCAGTCCCGCGGGATCTGCTGCCGGCGCCCGTCGTCGTTCGGTCGGCGGTTGCTGCGACACCCACCCGGCCGGTGTGCCGGCGAGCGGAGAGGGTTAGATGAAACCCGCAGCACAAAATCAGCTCGACCAGGCTCGACAAGGAGCAGCCATGTCCAGGATCGAAGCAGGCGCACCCACGAACGTCGAACACGAGGTCGCCGACACGCAGCGTTATATCGACAGTGCCCGATTCGAGGGCATCACCCGGCTCTACACCGCGCGACAGGTCGTCGAGCAACGCGGCACGATCCCGGTGGATTACACCGTCGCCCGGGAGGCGTCCACCGCCTTCTACGCCCGCCTGCGCGAACTGTTCGGTCAGCGCCAGTCCATCACCACTTTCGGGCCGTATTCGCCGGGCCAGGCGGTGACCATGAAGCGTTGCGGTATCGAGGGCATCTATCTCGGCGGCTGGGCGACCTCGGCCAAGGGCTCCACGACCGAGGATCCCGGCCCGGATCTGGCCAGCTATCCGCTCAGCCAGGTGCCCGACGAGGCGGCCGGCCTGGTTCGTGCGCTGTTGACCGCCGATCGCAACCAGCAGTACCTGCGCCTGCAGATGACCGAGGAGCAGCGGGCGGCGACCCCGGCGGTGGACTACCGGCCGTTCATCATCGCCGATGCCGACACCGGACACGGCGGGGATCCACATGTGCGCAACCTGATTCGGCGCTTCGTCGAAGCCGGAGTGACCGGCTACCACATCGAGGATCAGCGACCCGGTACCAAGAAGTGCGGTCATCAGGGCGGCAAAGTGCTGGTCCCGTCCGACGAACAGATCAAGCGGCTCAACACCGCTCGCTTCCAGTTGGACATCATGGCGGTACCCGGCATCATCGTGGCTCGCACCGACGCGGAGGCCGCCAATCTGATCGACGGTCGCTCCGACGAACGCGATCAGCCGTTCCTGCTGGGTGCCACCAACCCCGACGTCCCGCCGTACAAGGCCTGTTTCCTGGCCATGGTGCGACGCTTCAACCGGCAGGGGGTCACCGAACTCAATGGGCACCTGCTCTATGCACTGCCCGACGGTGAATACGCGGTCGCCGACGCCTGGCTGGAGGGCCACGGCATCACCACGCTGATCGACGAGGCGGCTTCGGTGTGGACCAAGGACCGCACCGGGTCGCTGGACGCACTGTTCGACCGGGTGGAGTCGAAATTCGTCGATGCCTGGCAGGAGGACGCCGGACTGGAGACCTACGGCAATGCGATCGCGGAGGTGCTGCGGTTCAAAGAGGCCGAGGGTGAGGCGCTGGCGATGAAACCTGCCGAGTGGCTGGAATTCGCCGCAACCGCGTCGCTGTACGCGGCGACGGAGAAGGCCCGTGAACTCGGCGTGGAGGCACCGTGGGACTGCGATCGGGCCAAGACCCCCGAGGGGTACTTCCAGGTGCGCGGTGGGATTCCGTATGCGATCGCGAAATCCCTTGCCGCTGCGCCTTTTGCGGATCTGCTGTGGATGGAGACCAAGACTGCCGATCTGGCCGACGCCCGTGAGTTCGCCGAGGCGATCCATGCGGTGTACCCGGAGAAGATGCTGGCCTACAACCTGTCTCCGTCGTTCAACTGGGACACCACCGGTATGAGTGACGAGGAGATGCGGGCCTTCCCGGAGGAACTCGGGAAGATGGGCTTCGTCTTCAACTTCATGACCTACGGCGGCCATCAGATCGACGGGGTGGCCTCCGAGGAGTTCGCCACCGCCCTGCGCCAGGACGGAATGCTTGCGCTGGCCCGACTGCAACGCAAGATGCGGCTGGTCGAGTCGCCCTACCGCACACCGCAGACGCTGGTGGGCGGACCGCGCAGCGACGCGGCATTGGCCGCTTCGTCGGGGCGCACGGCGACGACCAAGTCGATGGGCAAGGGTTCCACCCAGGTCCAGCACCTGGTCCAGACCGAGGTGCCGAAGAAACTGCTGGAGGACTGGCTGGCGTTGTGGAGCGAGCACTACCAACTCGGGGAGCGGCTGCGGGCCCAACTCCGTCCGCGTCGCGCTGGTTCGGATGTGCTCGAACTGGCGATCTTCGGTGACAAGGACGGCCAGAAGTTGGCCGATGTGGTGTTCGATCCGATCAAGGACCGCCACGGCCGCAGCATCCTGACGGTGCGCGATCAGAACACCTATTCCGCCAAGATGCGCCAGAAGCGCCTCATGACGCTGATCCATCTGTGGCTGGTGCACCGGTTCAAGGCCGATGCCGTCTATTACGTCACCCCGACCGAGGACAACATCTACCAGACCGAGAAGATGAAGGCGCAGGGCCTGTTCACCGGGGTCAACAAGGATGTCGGGGAGATCATCGTCGCCGACGTCAACCCGGAGCGGATCGCGGACCTGCTGTCGCCCGATCGGACCGCACTGCAGAAGCTGATCCGCAAGGAGGATTAACGCACCACGACGCCGCTCGGTTCGCGGGGCGAACCGAGGGCGTCCCGGTGGGACGGCGGCCGGCGCCCGCCGTCATCGGTGATCCCGTACCGATCCGCCATCTCGGCACCGATCACGGTGTGTCCGGACAGCGCCGGTAGATCGGGGTCGCGATATAGGGCGTCGATCAACCGGCCGGTGAATTGCGGGGTCTCGGCATGCTCGGCGAAAGCCGCCAGCGCCCCGGGCTTTCCGTGCAGGGCCGCCCGCATCCGCTCGGTGAGCAGGATGCCCATCCAGATCGACACCGTCGACACGCCGGTGCCGCGGAAGTCGACGGCCATATCGGCGGCCATCTTGTCCACGCCGGCCTTTTGGGCCCCGTAGGCAGGGCCGTGCATATAGCAGCCCGCACCGGGCGAGGAGGTGAACGCGATCAGACCGCGGCCGGCGCGGAGCAGAAGGGGCGCGGCGTACCAGGAGGCCACGTAGGCCGATCGCAGGCCGACGTCGATCACCTGCGCGAGATCCAGCGGTTTGTCCCAGAACGGAGCGGGATCGGTGAGTGCGTCGCTGAGGGCGGCGGCATTGTTGACCAGCAACTCCAGCCGGGAGTCATCGGCTGCGACCCGGTCGAAGAGGCGGGCCACCGATGCGTCGTCCCGGTGGTCGACGGTGACGGCAATCCCCTCCCCGCCGAGGTCGGTGACGGTCCGTGCATGGTCATCGCTGACGGTGCGTCCGGTCAGATACACCCGCCACCCGGCCGCGCCGAGGGCTTCGGCGATTCCGCGCCCGGCTCCCCTGCTGGCGCCGGTGACCACTGCCACCGGCCGTCGCGACGTCATTGAGTGGACGCTAGCGCCTGCGGCCCGATTGTCGTACCCCGTCTCTAGCATTCGGCCCATGATTGAGAGTGGGCACCACCGGCTGACGGGGGCAGGTCTCGGTGCGGTTCTGGGGGTGGCGCTGGTCCTGGTGGCCTCCTTCGTGGGCCCGATGGCGGCCGTCGTGCTGGCGGCCGGGTTGTTCGCCGGTGGGCGGGTGCTCTACCCGCGGTACCGGCAGCGGGCCGATGAGCACCGGCGCCACCAGGCTGAGGTGCTGGCCCGCGCCGACGAGCAGCACCGCTGGGCGTCACGCGGCGATATCCGCGGTGTCTACGGCACCGAGGGCGCCGCACTGATGCGGACCGTCTCGCCGATGCCGCGGATCGTCCCGCCCGGCGATGACCTGGTGGTGGCCACCGTGGTCCGTACCCCCTCGGAACTGACATCGATGCTGACGGACAAACCGCCGGCGTGGCGTTACGCAGCGTTCGTCTCCATCCTCGCGCAGCGCCGCGCGGTCGTGGCGGCTCGTATCCGGGACGCCCGGATGGGGTTCGCCAGGCCGACCGGCGAATTCACCGGCACCGATATCGAGGCGGGCCTGTTCTTCAGCGAGCGGCTGTCGGATCTGTCCCGGCTGATCGGGCAGATCGACGGGTTCATGCTCAGCCCCGCCTTCCAGGGGGTCTTTGGTGATCGCGAGGAGAACGCCGATGCCGACGGCATCGTCCACGCCGCCGAACGCCTGATGGACTACCACGATCAGATGCTGGCCCTGACCGAACGGTGCCGCGGTGTCCGGGTGCCGTGGTCCTGTGCGGATCTGCAGCGTGACATGGGTCTGCTGACGGTGATCCCGGTTGACGGGTTTGAGACCTTCATCGAGGACTTCACCGACCGGATCGCCGAATCGGCCGATGTGGCCCGGTATGCCACCGGAGATGTTCAGCTCGATCCGGTGATGTTCTCAGTCGCCGACGACGACGACCTGTTGGGCCGGGTCTCCACCCGGCTACAGCAGATTCTCGGCACCCGCTAACAGCGGGACAGCACCTCGGTCATGGCGCGTTTCTCCTTGGCTGACAACCACAGTCCGTAGGCGGTTTTGACGTCGACCTGTCGGGCGACGAAGTCGCACCGGAAGGCCTGGTTGGGTGGCAGCCAGGAGGCGGCGTCACGGAAAGCCTTGTCGAAATTGGCCTGCGGGCTCACCGCGAGCAGATTGCGCGGGTCGTTGGCGAAATCCAACCGGCGCTGGGGATCCCAGGCGCGGGCGCCTTTGTACCAGGCGTCGGCTAGCGCGACCACATGATCGATCTCCACGCTGTTGGAGGTCCGCGGGCCGCGCACGAAGTCGATGGTGGTGGCGGTGTAGGGATCGATCAGCGTCCCACTCTGGGCGAAACAGGTGAAGGGTCGCACGACGAGGTTCGTCAGGTCCCTGCGCAGGATGTCATCGCGGGTGTTGCAGCCGTTACGGCCGAATTCGACGTCGACGTCGTCGCTCCAGGCCGGACCGAACTGCCGGCGCTGGAAGTCCGAAGTGCGGTCCCAGCCGCGAACCTGCAGCGCTGCGAGTTGCCGGCGGGCGACGTCGTAGCGGCTGGTGGCCGACCCGGTCGGAGAGACCGCGGGCGGCGTCGGCGCTGAGCCGGATGTCGGTTCGGCTCGCCAGGTCGGCGACGGACTCGAGACCTGGTTGGCCTTGTCCTGCCACACCAGGACGCCACCGACCGCGCCGATCACCAGCGCACCCAGCACCAACGCCAGAATCCTCCGTCGACGGCGGGGATTGGTGGACATGCCGGCTTTGGCCATGGGGAAGGTTCTCGCGAGTCCTCTGATCAGGGGATCGCGCGCAGAGGCACGTCCAGGACGATGTCGGAGATGTCGATCACTCCGAGAGTGGTGAAGTTCTCGTAGTTCACCGCCGAACTGGTGATCTGCAATGTCAGGGAATCCCCGGCCGCGACGGTGTAGGCGATGTCCTCGATGGACATGGTGACGGTGCGCTCACGGCCGTCGAGGATGACCGGGATGGGGGTGACGTTGTTACCGGGCACCAGCCCGGTGGCGTCATCGACCAGTTGGGCGTACACGGTTCGGCTGGTACCCAGTCCCCGGTAGGTGAAGCTGATCGTGGGCGATCCCACGATCTGGCTACCCAGCGGCGGAGTGACACTGACGTTCAACGCGTTCCAGGCCTTGCCGGCGTTGGTTATGGAGAACGGCAGGTCGCCGACCGGTGCCGGGCCGGAGCCGCCGATGATCGGGCCGAGGCCCAGCACTCCGCCCCGCCCCGTCGCGGTGTAGGGCTCATCGACGTTGAAACCGGGATCCCACGGCAACGTGTCGGCGGTCCAGTAGAGACCGTCCTGGTCGTACCACTGGAAGGTCGGAATGCTGTCGGCCGCGCTGCTGGTACCCGCGACGTACTGATCGAGCCACTTGAGGTTGTCGATGATTCCGCGGGCATCCTGCTCGGCGGGCGGATTGGGGATATCGCAGGTGCCGTGTCCGCCGCAGAACCACACCAGTTTGAACGGCGGATCAAAGGGATTGGAGGTGATGGTCACTCCGTTGGCAACCGACTGCGACAGCGGGAACAGGGTGTCGTCGATGCCCTGGTACATCAGCGTCGGCGCCTTTTCCTGATTCAGCAGTGACGTGGGGCCCACGCTGCCCAGCACTGCCTGCGAACTCGGACTCAGCCAGCCGAACAGAACCCCGGTCAGGATGCCCTGGTAGATCGCCGGGTTGACTCTGGCGCCGGTGAAGAACAGCGCCGCCCCCAGGATGGTTCCGAAGCCGGTCTTGAACTGGTTGCCGTTGGGGTACAGCGAACTCAGCAGCGAATTCCAGCCGATCTGCGGGCTGATGGCGTCGATCCGCGGGTCGACGGTGGTCAGCTGGATTCCGCCGCCGTAGGAACCGCCGGTCATGCCCACCAGCGGATCGCCGTCCGGGTCCGTTTCCACCTGGGCGTTGGCCGGGTTGGCCGCACTGGTCAGCCAGCTGATGATCGCCGAGGTATCGCGGCCCTCGAAGAACGGATTGTCGATCTGGAGCTGACCGCCGGAGGCGAACTCGCCCCGTGGATCCCAGGTGATCACGTTGTAGCCGCCGCCGCCGTCGTAGGACGGCCCGCCGGGCAGCGGCGAGGTGAAGGCATCTTCCCGCAGGGGTTTGATTCCCGGGGTGAGGCTGCCGAACTGCAGGCTCGGGAACAGCTGACCGTAGACGGTGTTGGGGTCGGTATCGGCCAGGGATGCTAAACCGGATGCGGCGAGAACCGTTGGCGCGGAATCGACGTCGCCGTTGGCGACGTTGATCGCCGGAAAGTAGTTCACGCTGATCAAGGTGCCGTCGAAGGACGGCATCTTGTACGTGAACGCGGTGGGCTTGCCCGCGGCGAGCCCATCGGGGTTCTCGGTGAACGTCACGATCTCGGCTTGGCCGATGATCGGCGAGAGCACCTCGCCGAGGATCGGGATCCGGTGGATGACTGACAGCACCTGCGGGATCAACAGTCCGCCCAGCGGGCCGAGCAGGTTCTCGACGAACTGCACGACGGGTGCGTTCTCCAGCACCATGATTCGGAACGTCTCGGTTTGGCTGGCATCGGTCAATGTGCTGGCGTAGGGCATATAGGTGAACGAGCCGCCCGGCCCGAAATTGCTGAGCGGCAGCAACGGTCCTCCGCCGATCTTGCCGCCCAGGCTCGGCCTGGAGATGACGACATAGCTGAGCCGGTCGCCCGAGGTGGTGCTGGCGTTGAGTGTGCCGCTGAGCACCCCCTCGTTCCAGACCACGGTCGGGTTGACGGTGATCGAATCGCCAAAGACCGACGATGCCGTGACCGTCGCGGGGGGATCAGCCGAACCGGATGCGGCCAAGGGTTGCCGGCGGGCGGCCGCCAGCAGTGACCAGGACGCCGGCGAGTCCGCGGGAACGGCCGGACCGGAACCGGCTGATAAATCGAGCACCGGGGTGGCAACTGTCGGCAGCACCGGGTGGATCGCAGGAGGTTCCGTCGGGGTATCGACGTCGGTGTCGACCGTGACCTCGGCCCGTGATGCGACAACGGGCTGCGGGCCGGTGTCGGGCTCAGGGACGTCGGTGCCGACGGTGGCTGCCGGCCGTGTCCCGAACCCCCGCACCGCGGTGGATCCGGCGGTGCGCTCGGGACCCCTGGCCGATGATCGGGTGGCGGTGCGTTGCGGCGGCGGGGTCGCTGCCTGCCCAGACGATTGAGCCGCGGTCCTGCCCCGGTCGGTGTCCGGCGACCCCGGGTCGGCCCAGCCGACCGCGATGCCTCCGAATACGGCCGCTCCCACGCCCAGGGCTGCCGCGAGGCCGCCAACCCGGCCCACGAACGTCCCGGCACTCGTCATATGACCCCTCGTGGTCATCCGGCTCCTCGCGGATCGCCCCCGGGCCCTCCCCGGTGGAGGCCCTGATACGGACTGGTGCAGATCACCTCACAGGTATCACACGGTGGTGGGGTGAATCGGGATTTGGGGGTCACGGTCGGCGGCGGGTCCGGTCTGCGCTGAGCAAAACCCGCCCGGTGGGCTGCTGACGTTGCTACTTTGCCGTGCATCACTTCGCGGAAAGGACCTGGCCTCCAGTGAAACGAACCCCCTTGCTCGGCGAGTGCTCCGCGGAGTTCTTCGGGACCATGATTCTGATTCTTTTCGGATGCGGAGTGGTCGCCCAGGTGGTGACCGGGGGCTTCCCGACCACCACCGGCGCGACCGGCGATTACAACTCGATCGCCTGGGGGTGGGGCCTGGGGGTGGCGATGGCGGTCTACGTCGCCGGCCGGCTCAGCGGTGCGCACCTCAATCCGGCGGTGACCGTCGCCCTGGCGACGTTCAAGGGGTTCCCGGCGCGCAAGATCGCGCCGTATATCGGGGCGCAGGTCGCCGGCGCCTTCGTCGGCGCTCTGGTGGTGCGGGTCGTCTACAGCGACGCCATCAACCGGGTCGATCCCACCCACACCAAGGCCACCCAGGGCATCTTCTCCACCTCGCCGGATGTCGGTGTGTCATTGACGACGGCCTTTCTGGACCAGGTGGTGGGAACCGCGATCCTGGTGGCGGTCATCTTCGCGCTGACCAGTGCCGTCAACAACCCGCCGATGGCCAACACCGGACCACTGATCATCGGTCTGCTGGTCGTCGGTATCGGATTGGGCTGGGGCGCCAACGCCGGCTACGCCATCAATCCGGCCCGGGACTTCGCCCCTCGGCTGGCGTCCTGGATCACCGGCTATGACACTGCTTGGATGTCGGCGAACGGACCCGATATCTATTTCTGGGTGCCGATCGTCGCCCCGCTGATCGGCGGGTTGATCGGCGGTGCGCTGTTCGTCTTCTGCATCGAAAAGTTCCTGCCGGAGGCCGTTGCCAACCCGGCCGAGATCGGTGTGGTGGAGCCGACTCCGCTTCGCTGACCGTGCCACCCCGCGAGCCGCCAACCGGGTTAGGGTTCCACGCGTGAGCCGTCTGGACCGCTTCTTCGAGATCACCGCCCGCGGGTCGACCGTCGGGGCGGAGATCCGCGGCGGGCTGGTCACGTTCATCGCGATGGCCTACATCATCGTGCTGAACCCGATCATCCTGGCCGGGCCGGAGGATGTTGCCGGCAACCAGTTGCAGTTCGCTCAGGTGTCCGCGGTGACCGCGCTGACGGCCGGGGTCATGACGATTCTGTTCGGCGTCATCGCCCGGTTGCCGTTCGCCTTCGCCGCGGGCCTGGGCATCAACTCCTTCCTGGCGACCTCGGTGGTCGGCACGCTGACCTGGCCGGAGGCGATGGGCCTGGTCGTGATCAACGGTCTGATCATCGTCGCGCTGGCGGTCTCGGGCCTGCGTCGACTGGTGTTCGACGCGGTGCCCATGGAACTCAAGATCGCGATCACCGCCGGTATCGGTCTGTTCATTCTGTTCATCGGTCTGGTCGACGCCGGATTCGTCGGCTCCACCGGACTGCCGTCGCCACCGGTCGGGCTGGGCGAGGCGGGTCGGGGATCGATCACCAGCATCCCGACGCTGGTCTTCGTGGTGACCCTGCTGCTGACCGGGATCCTGGTCGCCCGGCGGGTTCGCGGAGGCATCCTCATCGGTCTGATCGGCGGGACGGCGCTGGCGGCGGCGATCGAGGCGATCTGGCATCTCGGGTCGTCCGTCGACAACCCCGGCGGCTGGCGGCTGTCGGTGCCGACGCTGTCCGGTTCGCCGTTCGCGCTACCCGACCTGTCACTGGTGGGCGCGTTCAGCATGGACAGTTTCGGCCGGATCGGGGCGCTGGCCGCGCTGGTTCTAGTGTTCACCCTGGTGTTCGCGAATTTCTTCGACGCCCTCGGCACCCTGACCGGGCTCTCCCGGCAGGCCGGTCTGGCGGCATCCGATGGAACATTCCCCCGGCTTCGGGCGGCACTGATCGTCGAGGGCGCCGGGGCGGTCGCCGGTGGTGCGTCGTCCTCGTCATCGAACACGGTGTTCATCGAGTCCGGCGCCGGGATCGAGGAGGGCGCCCGAACCGGGCTGGCGAACCTGGTCACCGGCGCGCTGTTCCTGGCGGCGATGTTCGTCTCGCCGCTGGCTTCGGTGGTGCCCACTGAAGTGGCCGCCGCGGCGTTGGTGATCGTCGGCGCGATGATGTTCTCGCACCTGCGCCATATCGACATTTCGGAGTTCTCGGTGGCACTGCCCGTCGTCCTCACCGTGGCGGTGATGCCGCTGAGCTACTCGATCGCCAACGGCATCGGGGTGGGATTCGTCAGTTGGGTGGTGCTGCAGTCGGTATCCGGCAAGGCCCGGGCGGTCAGCCCACTGTTGTGGGTCGTCGCGGCGGGATTCCTGCTCTACTTCGCGCGCGATGTGATCGCACCGGTGGCCTGACCGGTTCCAAGCCGAGTTCACGACGCTGGGACGAGGCGCTCACGGTAGGGCAGAATGCCGGTCATGAGCGACGTCACCATCACCACGTTGAAAGACGGCCCCCTCGAAGTTGCCGGCGAGGTCGAGATCTTGGCTTCCGACGGCACCCTGGTCAAGCAGACAAGTAAGTCCTATCTCTGTCGGTGCGGCCACTCCGCGAAGAAGCCGTTCTGCGATGGCGCACACAAACGCGAGGGCTTTACAGCGCCCTGACGGTTTCGCCGGCAGGTGAACGGCCCGTGCTCACGTCGGCGGCGGCCTCCGCGACGACTACCATTGAGGTAGAGAGACCGTTGCATACGCAACGGACTGCCCGGGTCGTTCGGGTGACAACAGAGGGGACACATCATGAGGTCAGATCGTCTGGTGGGCCGGATTGCGATTTTCGCCGGGGGCGCCGCCATCGTCGCGATGGGTGCACTGACATCCTGCAGTTCGGGCTCCGACAAGGAAGCGCCGTCGAGCACGCCGCCCTCGCCGACGTCGAGTGCGGCGTCGGCGACTCCCACCGAAAAGGCCGTCGGCCCGGACTACGACAACTCCTTCACGCCGTCGATCAACCCGATGCCGCCGGGCGCGGTCTGCAAGGAGGTCCACAACGGCGTATGCGTGCGGTGACCGGAGAACACCTCAGGGCCGCGCTCGCGGCCCTTGCTGCGCTGACCGTGTTCCCCGTGGTGTCCGCACCACTGTCGGCGGCAGAGCCCGCGCCGAACTGGAACGGCTGGTATCGGATCACGTTCCATACCGACCAGAAGTCCGGTAGCAGCCTGGCCGCCAAACAGTCCGAGGAGGCTTACACCGCGTCGTTCCAGTTCACGACGGACTGCTCGTCGGGCACCTGTGTCGCGTCGGTGGTCGACGGTCCGGCAACGAAGGACAACGTGGCCGACTCGACGAAGTTCGACTGGACGGGGTCGCAGTGGTCACGGACGAACAGTTGGCGGTGGGATTGTCTTCTGCCGGACCGCACCGTCACCTTCGATCCGGCGAGTTCGGTGACGACGTACTCGCCGCGGCCGGATGGGTCGCTGACTGGGACATTCGGCACCAATATCGGCAGCGGCGCGTGCCAGGGCACCGTGTACATCCCGCTGACGGCGGTGCCGATCGCACCGGCGTCCGGCGCATCGACAATCGCCTGACTCAGATCGGCATCCGGTAGCCGTAGAACTCCTGATCCTCGTTGTACCCGCCTTGGCCGGCGCCGAGATGGTCGAAGGATTCGACGAACTCGATCGCTTCGATCCACTTGACCTGCTTGAAACCCAGTTCGACTTCGTCGCGGAGTCGCAGGGGGGCGCCGTGTGACTCGTTGAGCGGCTCCCCGTTCATCTCATAGGCCAGGATCGTCAGCTCGTGGTACATGCTCGCGATCGGGTGGCAGTCGTAGTAGCGCCCGCCCACCGGGCCGTCGGAGAACGAGTAGAACACCGCCCAATTGGCATTCGGGGCCGGGCGCACCAGCTCACAGATCGAGCGCATCGGCACGCCCGCCCACTTGGCCACCCCGGACCAGCCCTGGATGCAGAAGTGCTGGGTGATCTGCTCCTGTTTCGGCATCTCCACAAGCTGCTGATAGGTCAGTTCGACCGGATTGGCCACCAAGCCGTCGATCCGCAGTCGGTAGTCGGCCCACCCTCCGGCCTGCAGTTCGGTGTACCGCGGGTTCTGTGGGCGTTCGCCATTGGTCCACAAATACGGGGAGATGTCGGCCTCCCGGTAGGTCGCGGTCGGAGCGGTCCGTTCCAGAAAACCCTTGATACCGCCGACCAGGAACCGCCCGACCCGCTGGATCGCCCGCGGGTGTCTGGTGGTCAACGGTGAGGCGGCCAGCCAGCACCCGATCACGACGGTCATCCACAGCGCGTAGAGCGCGACACCCAGCCAGGAGTCGGTGTCGGTGCCCAGCGTCATGTGGTTGACGTTGCCCACGAACCCGGTCACGAAGATCATCAGGGTGTGCACCGCAATGAACACCAGCATCCACAGCAGGACCCCGAAGTGGATCGTGCGTGCCACCTGCCGGTTGAGAAGTCCTGCGCCGGTGCCGAATCGTCCCGCGATTGACGGCGCCTGGAGCAGACCGGTCACCAGCGCCACAGGCGCGGCGATGAACACAGTGATGAAGTACGCCAGCAACTGAAGCGCGTTATAGGTACTGAATCCTTCGTTGGTAGGCAGGTCCAGCGACAGATATTGCAGAGCCGTCGACAACGCGTTGGGGAATACGTCGAGCGAGGTGGGGATCAGCCGCTTCCACTGGTCGGTGCTGAACAGCAGGACGTAGAACACCACGCCGTTGACAAGCCACAGCAGGTCGAAGGAGAAGTGCCACCAGCGTGCCAAACCCACGGAATGCCGAAAGCCCGGAATTCCCAGATGTTTCGGCAGCGCAACCGAATCCTCCTTGGCGCTCCAGACCGACTCGGGATCATTGCTGTCGCGGCGATCGGCCGGCACCGGGCCGCGTAGCCGCAACCATTCGGTATCGGGTTTGCTGCCGGCGTTGAGGTACAGCCGCGGGTGGTCGGCGAGAATCTGCAGTCCCGCCCTGATGATGAACATCATGAACAGCAGGTTCAGGAAATGCTGCCAGCGCAGCCACCATGGAAACCCGGTGTCGACCGGTTGCACGTACTGATCCGAGGTTCCGGGATACGTGGCGATGAAGTCGGCGAACCACTGGTGCCGGGCCATCTCGCGCACCACCGCGATCGACAGCACCAGTGCGACGACGCCCAGGGGTATCAGCCAGAGGCTGGAGAACCAGCGCCGGCCGATCCGCACCGACGGCATTCCAGCCCGGGTCTGCGGGATCCCACCGGCCCAATCCTGAATGACGATGGGCCCGTTGTGATGCCCTTGGTTGTAGTACGGCAGCAGCGACTTCTCGAGTGGGTCAGGATCACCCTGGTTCATCAGGTCCCCTCTCAACCCCCGCCATGCTAGGTCACGGAATCGCAGGGGAGGCGAATTGTCGGCCGCGACGGGATCCGACGCCACCGCGATTTCCGTCAAATTTCTCCGGTGGCGGTGCTAGGTTGGCGCGGTCAGCCGGGGCACCGGCTGCTCAGGTGTGCGCGCGGGAGGCGGTTCACATGGGTCCCAACGATGACGGCGTGGACTGGGAGACGTTGCGGGAGTGTGCCGTTGCCGCGACCGCGAACTCCTACTCCCCCTATTCCAACTTCCCGGTCGGTGTCGCCGGGTTCGTCGACGACGGTCGGGTGGTCTCGGGTGCCAATGTCGAGAACGCCTCCTACGGGATCACGCTCTGCGCCGAGTGTTCGATGGTGTCGGCCCTCTACGCCACCGGCGGGGGCAGGCTCACCGCGGTGTACTGCGTGGACGGCAACGGTGATCCGCTGATGCCCTGCGGACGCTGCCGGCAACTGCTCTACGAACACGGTGGCCCGGATCTGGTGGTGATGACACCTCTGGGCGTGCAGTCGATGGCCCAGATCCTGCCCCAGGCTTTCGGGCCGTGGGACCTCGTAGACAGGAAGCCCACCCGATGAGCGCCAGGTCTGCTGCTGCCGCCGAATCCGGCAGCGAGAAGGCCAACAAGGCGGCGTGGGCGATCTTGGCTGCCATGGGGTTCGGCGCTCTGATCGCCCAGATGTTCAGCACCGTCATCGGTCCGGCGCTGCCGACCATCAAAGCCGACCTCGCACTCGGCCTGTCCACCCAGACCTGGACGATCACCGCCTACAGTTTGGCGTTCGGCGCGGCGTTGGTTGCCGGCGGTCGGATGGGCGACCTCGTCGGCGAGGTCAAGATGATCGTCACCGGCTTCGTCATCTTCGGCGGCGGTCTGCTGATGTCGGCCATTGCCGTCGGCGGGCCGCTGATGATCAGCGGTCGGGCCGTCCAGGGCATCGGCATCGGCGTCTCGGCACCGGCAACGCTGTCCATCGTGGTCAATTCGTTCCCCCTGGCCCAGCGGGGATTCGCGGTCGGGGTGTGGGGTTTCGCGCACGGTCTCGGCCTGCTCGTCGGACCGTTGTTCGCCGCCTGGATGATGGATATCGCCAGTTGGCGCTGGGTGTTCTGGGTCGCACTGCCACTGACCGCACTGGTTATCGTGGTCACGCTGGCGGCCACCCGCGGCTACAAGAGTGTGCTGGCGACCGGCAGATACGACTGGCTGGGTCTGATCCTCGGCGGAACCGGGATCACGCTGCTCACCTACGGTCTGCAGAACTCCGCGGTGAGTTGGTCTGAGGTCGGGACCTGGGGTTCGATCGTCGCCGGTATCGCGGTGCTCGGCGTTTTCGGCCTCGTCGAAACCCGAATCGCTCATCCCCTGGTGGATTTCAGCCTGTGGAAGGAGCGGCTGTTCTCCGGCGGATTCTTCGCCGAGAGTGCGGTGGGTTTCGTCTACATCCCGTTCCTGACCTTCATCGGCTCGTTGTACCTGATCAGTGTGCTGGGCTACTCCCCCGGCAAGGCGAGTGCGGTCATCGTCATCACCACCGGCACCTGCATGCTCTTCGAACCGCCGGCCGGCCGCTGGGTCGACAAGGTCGGCCCCGGTCTGCCCATCACGGTGGCCCTGCTGATGCAGGCGGTCGCGCTGGCCTGGATCGGGCTGTTCTTCGGACCCGCGACCACCCTGATGCAGATGGTGATCCCGTTGGCGCTGATGGGAATCGGTGTCGGTATCGCGCTGCCTGCCTGCAACACCGCGGGGATGTCCGCGGTCGACGCCAAACGGGCTGGGATGGGTTCAGGCCTGATGCAGATGACGTTCAACATTCCGGCGGCACTCGGGGTCGGATTGGTGACCTCGATCATCGGCACCCTCGAGGCATCGAAGATCTCCGGAGTGCTGGCCCCAGAACTGCGCGACGCCGGTGCCCGCTACACCGCCGCCGTCCAGGACGGCGACATATCCCTGGCCGACGAAATTCTGGCCGATGTACCGGAGGGTTCGGTGGAGGCGGTGAAAAGCGCAGCGGTGGAAGCGTACTCATCGGCCATCACCGTCTCGATGTCGGTGCTGTCGGCGGTCGCCCTGGCCGGAGCGATCTTCGCGTGGCTGGTAATCGGCCGCCGACGGACTCCCGATCACAGCACAATGCCGGAAACCGCTGCAGGTTAGAGCGCGAGAACCTCGGCTAGGCTCGACCGCAGTGCATCGAGTTCGGACTGCGCGGTGGCCCTGGCATCGGCGATCTCGCCGTCCACCGGCACCACCACCTGCAGATAGCACTTGAGTTTGGGTTCGGTTCCGCTGGGACGCACGATCACCCGGGCATCGGCCAGGGTGAACCGCAGTCCATCGGTCGGCGGCAGCCCATCGGCACCCGCGGCAAGGTCGACCATGTCCAGCACATCGCGGCCGCCGATCGAGGCCGGCGGGTAGGCGCGCAGGCGCGCCATCGCCTCGGTGATCAGTGCGAGATCTGAAACCCTCACCGACAGTTGACTTGTCGCATGGAGGCCAAACCGTCTGGCCAGGTCATCGAGGACATCCTGTGGTCCACGGCCCTCGGCCTTGAGCGCCGCCACCATCTCCAGCATCAGCAGCGACGCGGTGATGCCGTCCTTGTCCTTGACCGCCGCTGGGTCGACGCAGTAGCCCAGTGCCTCCTCGTACCCGAACCGTAGGCCGGGCACCTTCGAGATCCACTTGAACCCGGTCAGGGTGGTGGCGTAGCCGAGGCCGGCGTCGGCGGCGATCCGCTCAAGCAGTGTCCCCGACACGATCGACTCGGCGTACACCCCGGTGGCCGGCGAACCGTCCCGTCGCCCGCGCTCGGCGATCCACCAGCCCAGCAGTGCGCCCACCTCGTCGCCGGTCAGCATCCGGTAATCGCCCGCGGAGCGAATCCCGGCCGCGCACCGATCGGCATCGGGATCGTTGGCGATGATCACATCGGCGTGCTGCGCCCGGGCATCAGCCAGCGAAAGGTCCATCGCACCAGGTTCTTCGGGGTTGGGGAAGCTGACGGTCGGGAACCGTCCGTCCGGGTCGAACTGGGCGGCGACCTTGGCCGGCTCCGGGAAGCCGGCCTGCCGCGCCGCCCGGATGAAGACCTCGCCGCCGACACCGTGCATCGCGGTATACACGGCCGAAACCCCGCGCGGACCCCCGCCCAGCAACGAAACCGCCCGGGCTACATAAGAATCCAGTAGCGAACCGTCGAGTATCCGGTAGTCGTCGGAACGCGGGATCGAGTCCATCGCGCCGACCGCGGCGATCGCGGCGGAGATCGCCGCATCCGCCGGGGGAACGATCTGGCTGCCGTCGCCCAGATAGACCTTGTACCCGTTGTCCTCGGGCGGGTTGTGCGAGGCGGTCACCATCACCCCGGCGTCACAGCCCAACTCGCGGATCGCAAAGGCCAACACCGGCGTGGGCAGTGCCGTCGGCAGCACCATCGCAGTGATCCCGGCACCGGCCATGATCCGGGCGGTGTCATGGGCGAAGACCTCGGAGTTGCGGCGGGCGTCGTAGCCCACCACCACAGTGAGTTGGTCTGCCGCATTGGCAACCAAATACGCCGCCAGCCCGGCAGCGGCACGCGCCACCACCACGCGGTTCATCCGGTTGCTGCCGGGCCCCAACCGCCCGCGCAGGCCGGCGGTGCCGAACTGCAGCGTTCCGTCGAAGGCGTCGGCGAGTTCGGCCGCCGCATCCGGTCGGCCGGCTTCGGCCTCGGTGAGCAGAGCCGAAAGCTCGGCGACCGTCTCCGGATCGGGGTCCACCGCCAGCCATTCCCGTGCCGTCCGGAGCAGCGCTGCGTCGGGGCCCATCAGTATCCGCCCGCCGCCGCCTCGCCGCCGGCGACGATGGCCACCGACGCGGACGCGCCGATCCGGTCCGCGCCGGCCTTCACCATCGCCGTGGCGTCCGCGCGGCTGCGCACCGCCCCGGAGGCCTTCACGCCCAGGGTGTCCCCGACCATCGCCCGCATCAGCGCGATGTCGTGGGCGTTGGCGCCGCCGCCCCCGAAACCGGTGGAGGTCTTGACATAGGCCGCGCCGGTCCGCAGCGCGATCAGGCAGGCGATGGCCTTCTGCTCGTCGTCGAGCATGCTGGTCTCCAGGATCACCTTCACCGGGGCCGGCCGCGCGGCGCCCACCACCCCCAGCATGTCGTCGTAGACGGCGGCCAGGTCACCGGAGAGCAGGCCGCCGATGTCCAGGACCATGTCGATTTCGTCGGCACCCTCGGCCACCGCGATGCGGGCTTCCTCGGCCTTGGCCAGCCGGGTCATCGCACCCAGTGGGAAGCCCACCACGGTGCACACCATCACCGCTGATCCGGCCAGCCGCTCGGCGGCGGTCGGAACCCACCGGCTATTGACGCACACCGAGGCGAACCCGTGTTCGCGCGCCTCGTCGCAGAGAATCTCGATTGCCGTCATGGTGGCGTCGGCCTTGAGCAGGGTGTGGTCGATCCTTCCGGCGAGGGTGTCGGCATTGCGCACCGCCGTGGGAACGTCGACCCCGTCGGGGGCCGGGCCCAGGGCCGCGGTCACCGCCTCATTGGCACGGTTGAACACGGCGGAGTAATCGGCCACATAGGTGTTCACAGAGGTCTCCTCGAGATCGTCGTGATCAGCCACCGAGCAGGCTGGCTCGCAGATAGTTGAACAGCGCGACCCCGGAGTCCTCGCTGAATTTGTGGAGCTCGGCGGGCGTCGCGGTGACCTGATCGCCCTCAAGCCGGTTGAGCAGTGTGCAGCAGATCATCGCGAACTTGGAGAAGCCCCAGTGGTTGAGATAGCCGGCCAGCATCGCGCCTTCCATCTCGATATTGCGTACCCCGTTGTCGTCGAGCCACCGCAGCCAGGCCATCTTGGTCTGCGGCGTCTCGAAACACACCGCACCGTCGAGCCGGAACTGCTCGAGGAAGAACTCGTTGCCCGCGACCGTCTTGCCCGACACCACACTGAGATCGTCGACTCCGGCATTGGCGGCCATGATCGCCGCGCGGGTGGCCGCCGGGAACTGCCCGTCGAACCAGTACTCTCCGTCGCCGCCCCGCAGTAGCCGGTAGGGCTTGAGATCGGCCATCAGCCCCTCGGAGGAGACCACCACCGTCCCACCGGGCAGGCCCACCCCGCCGCTGGTCCCCACCCGGCACCAGAACACGTCGTCCATGGCATCGAGGTCACCGGACTTGAGGAAGAACACCAGCCGCATCAGTTCCTGCAGTGCGATCGAGGCACTTGGCATGCCCATACCGTGCGAGGCGAACAAGACACCGCCGGTGTAGCGGGTGACGAATCGGTCCTCCTTGGGAAACGCGACGATCTCAGACCCGCCGTTGAGTTGGCTCCAGCGCTGCGCGAATTCTTTGATGCGTCCGCCCGAGCCCGCCAGGATCACCGCTCGCACCCCTCGCAGATCCGCCAGGATCGGGTCCGATGAGGCGACACCGAAGTGGTAGTAGACATCCTCGTGGCTGCCGTCGAGCACGCCGTCGAGGAACGCGTGGTTGATGTTCTCGGTCCTCACGGCGGCCTCCCCGACTCCTCGACGCGACGCAATCTACGCGCTGCGGACGTGACGTGGCGCGAATTTGGATCACCGGACGCACGGCGTGGTGATGTTGACGGTGTGTTCGCGGCCCCGATAGGTTTTAAGGTCCAACGACCCCACGCCATCGTGGGGAGGTGGGGGTACTCGGATTTTGGTGGTCAAACACGGGGCGCGAGCCGGAGCTGCAGCATTTCTGCTGGGGCTGTCCTTGACGGCGGCACCCGCGGTCGCCGCCGCGGAGGAGTCCGACACCTCGACCACCGCTGACCGGGCGTCGGGAGCATCCAGCGCTCCGGCATCCGCTTCGGCCACCACACGGGCCTCCAGAGGCCCGGTCGGGCGACCCGCCAGGCAGGAACCCACCGGCATTCCCCGTCCGGCCGCCACCCAGCAGTCGGTCCCGATCGCCGCCGGAACGGCCCGTGGAGATGCCGGAATTCCGGTGCAGATCCAGACCCGCCAACCGCGGCGGGCTCCGCAGGGCACCCGGGTTGCCTCGCTCGACCCGGGTGCTGCGCCACCGCCGTCCGCCGCCGAGCCGCGCGGCCTCGTCCAGTCCGCGCCACCGTCACCCGCAACCAGCGCACTGACCGACGTCCCGGCGACGGCGGCACCGGTGGGCGCGACGGTCGCTGCGGACCCGGGGCCGTCCATCGCCGCCTTGGCGGTGCCGGCCGACCCCGCGTCGTCCGATCCTGCACCGGCGCGCCCGGTGCCGGTCGCACTGGCCGCCATGAGCGCGGCCCCCGGCACCGCCGCGGTCACCGTGGCCGATCTGTTCTCGGGCGTGCTGACCCCGATCCGGGAGCTGCTGGAGGGTGCGGTACTTCTGCTGCGCCGAACCTTTTTCAACCAGGCCCCGACTGTCAGCCCGGTCCAGCTGACCGGTCAGGGCGAAGGCCCCATCACCGGAACCATCGGTGCGGTGGACCCTGAGGGCGACCTGCTCGTCTACAGCATCACTCAGGCTCCCCGGTACGGCAGCGCCGTGGTCAATGCCGACGGCAGCTATACCTACACCCCGGGCCCTGGGTTCACCGGCACCGACTCTTTCATCGCCGCCGCCACCGACACCGGTTTCCACATCAACTTGCTCAACCTGTTCCGGTCCGCCAGTACCTCCGGCACTGTCGCGGTGAGCCAGGGCGCGCTCGCCGATTTGGTGCAGTTCTCCTTCATCTACGGCGCCGGATCGCAGTTCTGGTCTTCAGCGGCCCGCAGCAACCTGGAGTATGTGGCAACGACGTTGGCGTCCACCCTGGTGGTCACCTCCCCGGTCACCCTGACCTACACCGTCACCGGCGAGTTCTCGCCGTTCTCATCGACGCTGGCCTCGGCCGGAAGCGACCTGATCAGCTCCGACCCCGGCTTCCTCCAGACGGTGGCGCAGAACAAGATCCTGTCGGGTGCCGACGCGAACGGCGCGGCCGCCGACGGAACGATCAGCTGGAACTTCGGGCCGGGCTGGGCGTTTGGCGACACCGTGGCAGGCAACCAGTACGACTTCCAGTCGATCGCGATGCACGAGTTGCTGCACACCCTGGGGTTCTTGACCTATGTGGATCAGCCCGGTTCGAACTCCGGTCAGAGTTGGACGGTCTTCGACAGTTACCTGGTGACCTCCAACGGCACCGCCGCAATCGGCGACGGATTCGCCTGGAACAGCGCCTACAACCCCAATCTCATCGGCGGCAACGGCGGGCTGTACTTCGGCGGATCCAATGCCGTCGCAGCGTACGGCGGGTTGGTCCCGCTCTACACGCCCAGCCCGTGGGAGTCCGGCAGTTCCCTGTCCCACCTCAACGACTCAACCTTCGCAGGCGCGAACCGGAAACTGATGAACGCCCGTATCAGCCGGGGGCCGGGTGTCAGGGTGATCAGCCCGCTCGAGATCGCGATCCTGCAGGACCTCGGATACACGGTCAGTCCGGGCTCCGGGGCGTCGGCCCTGATGTTCGTCGGCCTGATCCTCGTCCGCCGTCGGCGCCCGCGGGACTGATTTGCGGGCGGAGTGCCGGCCGGCCCTCATCCCGGGTGGTGCGGAACCCGTCGGGCGCGCCCGGACAGCAGTAATGGTGGTACGGAATCCACAGGCTGCCGAGCGCAGCGCAGGGCTGCGAATTAGCATCGTGGACCATGACCCACCGCGAGGCCGTGCCGGAAGAGGACCTCGCCGCGTGGTGGATCGGCGATGCCGGCGGTGACGACCTCGATTGGGACTGGGATGAGCTCCGAGTCGACCGTGAGCCGAAGCCGAGTGGCCCGCCCTGGTATCGCAGCCCGGGACCGCTGCTGGCGCTGATCTCGGTAGCCGCAGCGACGCTGGTGGTAGCTGTCGCGCTGGTGATTGCCGACTCCGGCGAGATCCCGACCCGGCCCGCGTTGGGCACCAAGACCGTCCCCACCGGTGGGCCCGGTCCCAGCCGCGCAGCGGCCACCGCCACCGCGCCCGGGCCGTCAACACCGGCGCCGGCTTCCTCGGCGATCGATGAAACGCCGGCCGACGAGCAGCCACCGCTGCCGGCGGAGGTCGCCGGGCCTGCGGAACCGGCCGCGTCGGCCGCTGCTCCCCCGCCGCTGCCCGTGAACAGTCCGGGCGTCTTGGCGGAGAGCAACCCCGAAGGGCCGCGCATCAACGTCACCCGCAGCCCGATGAGTTTCAGCCCGGGCTCCTCAGCCATGGACTGACGGTGGCTGCACCGGGGCGCTGGCCGCGGTCCCGTCGACCACGGTGTGCACGAACCTCATTTTCTCCAGAACCGGCACCGGTAGCACGAACGGATACAGGTCGGGCTTGCCCATCGCCCGGTTGACCATGTTCAGCGACCACGCCAGCGGCAGCCAGGTGTCGATCATCGTGTCAAAGGCGCTGGGGCCCAGAACTCTTCGTTGGTAGGTGGCGCTGGCCGGAGCGAGGCCGTAGGCGGCTGCGGTGTCCAGTGTGCTTCGTATGTGCAGGTAGTGCGCGAACGTCTCGGCCCAATCCTCGGCCGGATGCATGGTGGCATAGGAGGACACGCAATCCTGCTCCCAGCCGACGCGAGGCCCCATCGAGTAATGGCGGTCCACGGCTGCCTGATAGTCGGTCGTCGGATCGCCGAACAGTTCGGTGAATCGACGCAGATACTCCGGTGCGGGTCCGATGAGCCGGTAGAAGTAGTAATGGCCGATCTCGTGTCGGAAGTGTCCCAGCAAGGTGCGGTACGGCTCGTCCATTTCGACGCGCATCTGTTCGCGGTGCACATCGTCGCCCTCGGCGAGGTCGACGGTCACCAGACCGTCGTCATGCCCGGTGAGGACGGGCTCGGTGGCGCTGGACAGCAGATCGAATGCCAGGCCGTACTGCGGGTCGATATGCCTCCCGAACACCGGCAGGTTCAGTTCGTGGAGTTCGGCGATGAGCCGGCGCTTGGCCTGCTCGGCCTCGGCGAAGGAGGCCAAAGCCGCGCTGTCGTCGTCCCGTGGCCGGGTCCGGGTCAGGATGCAGGAGGCGCACAGCTGTCGAATCGGTTCGACCCGAACCAGCCAATTGCATTCAGCCAGATGCCGATTGGCGCACAGCTGATAGGCCTGCGGGTCGACGGTGCCATCCTGTCCGGCTCCGCCGCCGGGTGCGATGACCAGGAAGGCCATTGCCTCCAGGGAAAAGCCGACCGGGCTGTGACAGGACAGGCAGACGGAGTTCTCGAAGGCGAGATGCTGTCCGCAGTTGGGGCAGGTGAAGTCACGCACCGGACGCATCCGGATCGAACGGGGCCACGTCCACCGACACGTCGATGACGCTGTATTCGGAATCGGTGTAGATGATCCCGCGCAGCGGTGGGACATCGGCGTAGTCACGGCCCCACCCGACCGTGATGTAGCGCTCGTCGATGAGCTGGTCGTTGGTCGGGTCGAGCCCCAGCCATCGGTTCTCCGGGGTCCACACCGAGGCCCATGCGTGGGTTGCGTCGGCTCCGAACACCCGGTCCTTTCCGGGCGGCGGATCCGTGGCGAGGTATCCGGATACATAGCTCGCGGCCAGCCCCTCGGCACGCAGGCAGGCGATCGCCAGCCGGGCGAAGTCCTGACACACCCCCTCCCGCGCCTTCAGGACCGCACCGACCCGGGTGGACACCGTCGTGGATCCGGAGCGGTAGGTGAAGTCGGAGAAAATCCGCGCGTTCAGGTCGCGTATCACCTCGATGAGCGGGCGTCCCGGCGCGAAGCTCGGTGCGGCGTAATCCCTTACCGAGGAGTCGATTTCGGGGGGCTGTAAATCCAGCGCGAACTCAGCAGCTAACGCGCCGTCGATACCCGCCGGGCGGGCAGCCTCCCACGGGGCCAGTGCCGCACCCGCGCCGTACAGATCGGGCAGCGGTGGGTCCACCTCGACGACGGCATCACTGATCACCGTCAACGCGCGGTGGCGCTCGGTGACGTGAAAGTACGAGCTGATGTTGCCGTATGCGTCGCGACTGGTCGAACTGTCGGCCGGTTCCGGGTCGATCAGGAGCTGATTCGACAGGCAGCGTTGCCGACCGGAGTCCCGTGGGGTGAGGAAACCGCGTCCATAGGAACTGGTGACCACATCCGAGTAGCGGTAGGTGGTGCGATGGTTGATCCGGTAGAGCCGCCCCGCGGATGTCGGAATCGGGCCTTCCGGGAAGGTGGTCACGGCATGATCCGAACTTCGTCGGGCCCCCAGATCGGCTGCATTCCGCCCGGCACCGTCAGGTGGGTGTCGGTGATGACGGTGGCCAATTCCTGCAGCGCGCTGTGCACGGCGCGCAGAAGGACCCGCAGCTCGATGCGCTCACCGTCGGGGCCGACCTCTTCGAGATCGGCCGGATCCAGTCGGCGCAGCCGGGCGCTGATCTCGTCGACGAGTCGCTCCGGGCGCGAGGAGCCCGAGGAGCCCGGAAGGGATCGCAGGTTCGCGCGGATCCGCTCGAGTTGGTAGATCAGCGACCGCGGATTCTCGGCATCGAGGAGCAGCAGGTCGGCCACCGCAGCCGCAGTGAACTGCCCGGCGGTGCGCCGCCGGTAGACGACCGATGATTCGCAGGCCACCAGCACCGACTCGATGATCGTCTGTTCCGGGGCGGAATCCCGGGCGGTGGCCATCGTGGAGGCCAGTAGGGCGGAAAGTCCGATCCCGCGCTCGATCCGCTTCCCGGTGTCCATCATCGCCCAACCCGCGTCGTGCACCATGGACTCCTCGGCCACCCCGGAAAGCGCCAGCATCCCGGTCAGCGTCCTGGCATGGGCTGCCGCCATCAGGGAGTCGCCGCGGATCTTCGACTCCGGCGGTGCGGCCGAAAGGTTCAGCACCGAGCGGTCCACCGATGCCAGCACCGTCCAGGTGTTGTTCGACATCTGGTCTCGCACTGCCCGAGCGGCCAGTCCCAGCATTTCCACCGACTGAGCCAGCGAACCCGGACGGCGCCGGTCGGCGGTCAGCGACCATAGCGTTGTTGGCGCGACCGCGATCATCTCCGCGGAGTCACCATCGGCCCCGGTGTCGGTGCCGGTGATCTCGCCGAGTGCCGTCAGCAAAACTGGTACGCACTCGCTGGCATCGTTGTACTGCTGGTGCCGGTACTCGTGGTAGCGCTCCCTGGTAATGGTCAGCAGCCGGACCATCTGCTCGGCGCGCTCGCCGTACCGGCCCATCCAGAACAGATCTGAAAGCACCCGCGGGGAACTCACGACCCCAGCGCCGCGAGGCCGAACCGACAGCGTTTCAGGACGTGCCTCGACCGAGGACACCGTCACCTCGGCCTCGGTCCTGGCCGGCGAGAGGACCCAGATATCCTTGGCTGCAACACTTTTGAGTGTGTACGCGGCTGAACCCGGGGCCAGTGCGTAGCCCAGTCCGCCGACCATCGGGGCATAGCTGTCCCGCTGCGACACGGTGAACAGTCGCATACCCACGCCGGCCGCGGACAGGCCGCCCGGGAAGTGGTCGGACGGGGCCGAGGAGAACTGCGGCAGTTCCTGGCCCACCCACTGCCACGGCGCGTCCTGAATGCGCGCGGCGAGCAAGCTCTGCTGCTCGGCGGACAGTGTCGGTCCCACAATCGTCTCGCCGCCCAGCACGGATTTGACCAGGAGCGAGGACAGATGCGTCAGCAGATGCGAGCGCTCCCGGTCGAATCCGCCCCAGTACATCGGCGCGGTGGGCAGCAGGGGCGTCTCATCGAGTAACAGCCGGGCGAGGTCGGGCAGGAACCGCATCAGTCCCGGGCTTTCCAGGATGCCGCTGCCCAAGGTGTTGACAACCGTCGCGGCACCGCGACGCAGCACCTCGACCAGACCGACAACTCCCAACCGCGAATCGGCTCGCAGGTCCAGCGGATCGGTGTAGTCGGCGTCCACCCGCCGCAGCACAACATCCACCCGCTTGAGGGTGCCCAGGGAGCGCATCCAGAGTTTGCCCTCCCGCACCACCAGGTCGGCGTTCTCGACCAGCGGGAAGCCCAGAAGTGAGGCAAGGTAGGCCTGGTCGAAGGCGGTCTCTGAGTAGCTGCCCGGCGACAGCACCACCACAACGGGATCCTCGGCCGCCTTGGGGGCCGCGTCGATCAACGCCAGGCGCAGCGCCTGCGCGAACGGGGATGCCGCGCGGGGGCCGATCTGCTCGCAGATGTCGGGAATCGTGTTCGCGACGACGCGGCGATCGGCCAGGGCGTAGCCGGCGCCGGATGGCGCCTGGGTCCGGTCGGCATTGACCCGGAAGGAGCCGTCTGCGGCCCGGCTGACATCGCATCCGTGCATAAAGAGCCGATGGCGGCCCGGGATGTCGATACCGCGGGCCGCGCGGATGTAGCCGGGGTGGGCGAATACCACTTGGGGGGGCAGGATGCCGGTGGTGAGGGCGCGGCGCGGGCCGTAGAGATCGGCGAGCACCGCGTCGAGCAACCGGGTGCGTTGCACGAGGCCGGCTTCCAGGACGTCCCAGTCGGTGGGCGAGATCAGCAACGGAAGGGCATCCAACGGCCAGGGCCCGGGAACGGCGGATTCCTCATCGCCGCCGGTATCGCCATCGCGTTCGATTTCGCGGTAGGTGATGCCCTCGTTGTCGACGAAGCTACCGACCATGGACCGCATCTGATCCAGTCCTGCCCGGCCGCGTTGGCTGATCAGGTCGCCCATCTCCTGCCAGACGGGCCGGATCTCGCCGGTATCGTCGAGGAACTCGTCGTATCCGGTCAGTCCGGACACCGCCGGGGCGGGTTGGCTGCCACGCAGCTCGAACAGAGTGCCCTGGGCGCGGGCTGCCCGGTAGCCGCCAAGCAGTTGGTCGGCGTCCTGGACGGGTTGACCGAGGTCAGAATCGACGGCCGACGACACCTCACCTCCCGATTTCGACGCTGGCTTCAGGCTAAGATCGCGTTCGCCCCGGACGGCGTCCGGGCGGCGACCCCATCAGTTGTGCAGCACAGTACGCACCCGGCGTAGATCGAGAATGCCAGGCGCGCCGATATCGGTGGATTGCCGGGCCTGCTTCTCCTTGAGATCGGCCAGGTCGATGCGGCCGGGGGTGAACCCGTGCGCCTCGAACCGCCGCCCACGCCGCGACTCGGCCTCCACGGCATTGACCGGCGGGGTGTCATAGGCGCGACCGCCGGGATGGGAGACGTGATAGGTGCAGCCGCCACGGGAGGTGCCGGTGGCCAGGTCGACCAATTCGAAGCGCAACGGGGTGTCGACCGTGATGGTCGGGTGCAGCGCACTGGGCGGTTGCCAGGCCCGGTAACGAACTCCGGCCACTGCGATGTCGGGGTTGTCGGTGCCCAACATCGGGATCGGGTAGCCGTTGCAGGTGACCAGGTGTCGCTGGCGGTCGGCGCCGATGGTGCGCACCTGGAGTCGTTCCACCGAGGAGTCGACATAGCGTGCCGTACCGCCCGCGGACGATTCCTCGCCGAGGGTGAACCACGGTTCGATCGCGCCGCGCAACTCGATCTCGACATGGTCGAAAACGGCCGTGCCGATCCGGGGGAAGCGAAACTCGGTGAACGGATCCAGCCAGCTGGTGTCAAACTCGATTCCGGTTGCCCGGAGTTCTGCGGCAACTTCGGCGATATCGTGAATCAAGAAGTACGGCAACAGATAACGGCCATGCAGGTTCGCGCCGTGCCGGATGAGCGGGGCACGCAGCGGCTCGTCCCAGAACCGCGCCACCAGCGATCGGACCAGGAGTGACTGCACCATCGCCATCTGCGGGTGTGGCGGCATCTCGAAGCCGCGCAACTCCAACAGTCCCAGCCGGCCGCGTGGGCCGTCCGGGCTGTAGAGCTTGTCGATGCAGAACTCCGCGCGGTGGGTGTTACCGGTGATGTCGGTGAGCAGGTGACGCAGCGCCCTGTCGGTGATCCACGGAGCGACGCTTGCGGAGCGACCATGGTCGGGAGCGACGCTTGCGGAGCGACCATGGTCGGGAGCGACGCTTGCGGAGCGACCATGGTCGGGAGCGACGCTTGCGGAGCGACCATCGTTAGCGATGCTTGCGGAGCGACCATCGTCGGCGACGCTTGCGGTCTTCGCCAGTCGGGCGATCTCGGCGAAGGCGATCTCCAGTTCGTAGAGCGCGTCCGGCCGCCCCTCGTCCACCCGGGGCGCCTGCGATGTGGTTCCGACGAACCGTCCGGCGAACAGGTATGACAGCGACGGATGGCGCTGCCAGTAGGTCAGCAGCGAGACCAGCAGGTCCGGCCGGCGCAGCAGCGGTGAGTCGGCCGGGGTGATGCCGCCCAAGGTGATGTGGTTACCGCCGCCGGTGCCGCCGTGAGTGCCGTCGAAGTCGAAGGACTCGGTCGACAGTCGCGCCAGTCTGGCCTTCTCGTACAGCGTCTGCAACTGCTCGTTCTGTTCGGCGAAGCTTTCGGTAGGGGCGACGTTGACCTCGATGACTCCCGGGTCGGGGGTGATCGACAGCGACTGCAGCCGGCCGTCCGGCGGCGGACCGTAGCCCTCGACGACGACAGCGCAGCCCGCCGCGGACGCGGCGGCCTCGACCCGCGCGATCAAGTCGACGAAATCATCCGGGGCGTCGGTCGGCGGCATGAATACGAACAACAGACCGTCTCGGACCTCGGCGACGACAGCCGTGGTGGGCGCCGTGTCGGCGTCCTCGACAACCGCCTCGGCCTGATCCGGATCGAGAGCTAACTCGCCGTCGGCCGCCACCGGATCGGCGTGGAACCGCTCACGCGGCGGTCGCCAGCTGATCGAGTCCAGCGGCAGCCGGAACCCGGCCGGGGAGTCACCGTCGAGCAGCACGATCCGGCCCCGCCGCAGCTGCCAATCGGCCGAAGCCCATCCGCTGTCGTCATCGCGCCGATGTAGGGGCAGTACCCAGGCGGCAGGCTGGTCGGCCGGGTCCTCGAGCCGCGCGAGAAGAGCGGCCCGGTCCTCAGGACTGTCGGACTCGAGATCGTCACCCGGGTCGACGGCGTCGCCCGCCGGCTGACGTACCGCCGCCGACAAGCGCAGTAGCGGGTCCTCGTAGGCCGGACGCACCTGGGTCGCGGGCAGGCCGAGTCCAGCGGCCAGCGTCGACAACAGCTGTTCGGCGGCGGCGGGCGGAACCGGTGGGGCATCGCTGTCCCACGGGCCGGCCAGCAGCGTCTCGTCGTTCCACAACGGTTTGCCGTCGCGGCGCCAGTGCAGCCCGATCTGCCAGCGCGGCAACGGTTCCCCCGGGTACCACTTGCCCTGGCCGTACTGCACCAGACCCTTCGGCGCCCAGGCCGCCTTCAGCAGCCCGGCCAGCGCGGCCGCCCGGTTGCGCTTGTGCGGACCATCGGCGTCGACGGTCCATTCCGGATCGACCTGGTTGTCGATCGAGACGAACGTCGGCTCACCGCCCATGGTCAGCCGGACGTCACCGGCGGCAAGCCGGCTGTCGACGTGCTCCCCCACCGCGGTGATCGCCGCCCACGCCGAGTCGGTGTACGGCAGCGTGACCCTCGGGTCTTCATGCACCCGGGTCACGGTGTTGGAGAAGTCGAAGCTGGTCTCGGTCGGGCCGGTGGCGCCGGTGATCGGAGCGGCCGACGACGGGTGCGGGGTGGCGGCCAGCGGGATGTGGCCCTCGCCGGCGAACAGCCCGGAGGTGGGATCGAGTCCGATCCACCCCGCTCCGGGGATGTACACCTCCGTCCAGGCATGCAGGTCGGTGAAGTCCGCAGCCGGTCCGGACGGACCGTCCAGGGCAGGGACGTCGGAGGTGAGTTGCACCAGATAACCCGAGACGAACCGGGCGGCCAGACCCATCTGGCGCAGGATCGACACCAGCAGCCAGGCCGAGTCGCGGCAGGATCCGACCCGGGTGTCCAGGGTGTGGTCGGGGGTCTGGACACCGGGTTCCATCCGGACGCTGTATCCCACCGCCTCGTTCACGGCGCGATTGAGTTCGACCAGGAAGTCGATGGTGCGCATTCCCGAGGTGAACGAATAGCCCGCTACCCATTGTTGCAGCAGGGCGCCAGGTCCGGAGCCCTCATCGCGCTCGTCCACCGGTCGGAGGTAGACCTCGAGATCGTCGCGCAGGCTTTTCGGGTAGCTGAACGGAAAGGTCTCGGCGAAGTCCTCGATGAAAAAATCGAACGGGTTGATCACCTTCAGGTCGGCGATCAGCCCGACGTTGATCGTCAGGTTTCGGGTCGGGGTGGGGAAAACCAGGCGGGCCAGGAAGTTGCCGAAGGCGTCCTGCTGCCAGTTGATGAAATGATCGGCCGGTTCGACGTCCATCGAGTAGGCCTCGATCGGAGTGCGGCTGTGTGGGGCCGGCCGCAACCGCACCACATGCGGATGCACCTCCACCAGCCGATCGAACGTGTAGCTAGTGCGATGCTCCAGCGCCACCTTGATGCCCACAGCGAGTCATCCCACCACACCCCGACCCTGTGCGCAGTGCACGGAAGTTCGTGTTACGGCCGTGAAAACGATTTCGCGCTTTGACCCGGCCAGCCGCACCGGAAGCTGTTTACTTGCTCAAACTTGTCCAAGCTGGGGGTCCGTTCCGTGCGATTGATCGATTTCAAGGCCAAGACACCCCTGATCGGGATGTCCATGGTCTTCCTGGCGATGGGCATCGTGGCCGTCACCGCCTATCTGCACGTCGGCTGGTATTCGGCGGTGGGATATGCGATCGCCGCCGGCATCGCGGTGTTCGGCTTCGTCTTCACCTTCCGGGATATGCCGGCTCCCCCGCATGACGCCGGCGGACAGACATCGGAAGGAATCGACGGATGACCGCCGTCTCCGACGAGACCACCGAGCCTGCCGGCCTCACTGCCGAGGACGCCGGTTACCACAAGAGCCTCAAACCCCGCCAGCTGCAGATGATCGCGATCGGCGGCGCGATCGGCACGGGTCTGTTCCTCGGTGCCGGGGGCCGACTCGCCGAGGCAGGCCCGGGGCTGTTCATCGTCTACGGGGTCTGCGGGATCTTCGTCTTCTTCATCCTGCGCGCCATGGGCGAACTGGTCCTGCACCGACCCTCCTCGGGATCATTCGTCTCCTACGCCCGGGAATTCCTCGGCGAGAAGGCCGCCTACACCGCGGGGTGGATGTACTTCCTGAACTGGGCGATGACCACCATCGTCGACTCCACCGCGATCGCCATCTATTTCCGGTTCTGGTCGGTGTTCGACGCGGTGCCGCAGTGGCTGATCGCGCTGATCGCCCTGGCTCTGGTTCTGGGCGTGAATCTGGTGTCGGTGGCGATCTTCGGCGAGTTCGAATTCTGGGCGGCGCTGGTCAAGGTGGTCGCCCTGACCGCGTTCCTGGTGGCCGGCACCATCTTTTTGGCGGGCCGCTATCGCATCGACGGGAACCTGACCGGATTCAGCGTGATGGCCGAGAGCGGCGGCTGGTTCCCAACCGGTCTGATACCGCTGGTGCTGGTCACCTCCGGCGTGGTGTTCGCCTACGCCGCAGTGGAACTCGTCGGAACCGCCGCCGGGGAGACCGCCGAGCCCGAGAAGATCATGCCGCGCGCCATCAACTCGGTCATCGCCCGCATCGCCCTGTTCTACGTCGGCTCCCTGTTCCTGCTGGCGCTGCTGCTGCCCTACACCGCCTACTCGGCCGACGAGAGCCCATTTGTGACCTTCTTCGCCAAGATCGGAATCGACGGGGCCGGCCCGTTGATGAACATCGTGGTGCTGACCGCGGCTTTCTCCAGTCTCAACGCCGGGCTGTACTCCACCGGCCGAATCCTGCGGTCGATGGCGATGAACGGCAGCGCCCCGAAGTTCACCGCCCGGATGTCCCGGCGTGGCGTTCCCTACGGTGGAATTCTGCTGACCGCCTCAATCGGACTGCTGGGTGTGCTGCTCAACAGCATCGTTCCGGAACGGGCCTTCGAGATCGTGCTCAATGTGGCCTCGCTGGGCATCCTGGCGTCGTGGGCGACCATCGTGATCTGCCAGCTCCAGCTGTACCGGTGGTCGCAGCAGGGCCGGATGGTCCGGCCCTCGTTCCGGATGATGGGCGCGCCGTACACCGGGTACGCAACCCTGGTGTTCCTGGTCACGGTTCTGGTGCTGATGGGCTTCAACTATCCGATCGGCACGTGGACCATCGCCAGCCTGTTGCTCCTCATTCCCGCCCTGATCGGTGGCTGGTATCTGGTGCGTGACCGGGTCCTGGAGATCGCCCAGGATCGAATCGGGGATACCGGCGAATTTCCGGTGGTGGCCAATGTGCCGCCGCCGAAGGATCGCAAGAAGCGCGACTGAAACCGGCGCATACTGATCCAGATGGAACCGCTGCAGCGCTACGTCGCCGAAGAGATCGCTACCGACCATGTCGACGGCCTGCTGTCGCGTCGGGAGGCGCTGCGCAGACTGGCGATGATGGGAGTGGGTACCGCCGCCGCCAGTGCATTGATCGCCGCCTGCGGCGACGGGCGCTCGCCCTCGTCGCCCGCGGTGAGCACGACCGACACACCGGCCGGTCCGCCCCCGGGAATGCAGACCGCGCGTCCGACCGAGTCCGTCGTGTGGGCCGGGCCGCAGGGGCAGTTGCAGGGAATCTGGTCGGCGGCCGAGGCCCCGCGCGGAGCTGTTTTGGTGATCCACGAGAACAAGGGCCTCAACGACTGGGTCGGCTCGGTGGCAGCGCGGCTGGCCGGGACCGGGTACTCGGCCCTGGCCATCGACCTGCTCTCGGCAGAGGGCGGTACCTCGACATTCCAGGACCCGGCGGCCGCGACGGCCGCGCTGTCGGCCATCAGCCCGCAGCGTTTCATCGCCGACCTCAGGTCCGGTCTCGACGAACTCCAGCGGCGGGTGCCCGACCGGAAGCTGGGCGTCGTCGGGTTCTGTTTCGGCGGCGGACTGGTGTGGCAACTGCTGGCCTCCGGTGAGCCGCGGCTCGCGGCCGCGGTGCCGTTCTACGGCCCGGTGCCTGAGGACCCCGATTTCGCCGGCTCCAGGAACGCCGCCGTACTGGGTATCTACGCCGCCCTCGATGACCGGGTGAATGCATCCGAGCCGGCGGCGCGGGCCGCCCTGGACCGTGCCGGACTGGTCTACGAGCTTGTCACCGAACCCGATGCCGACCATGCCTTCTTCAATGACACCAGGGAGCGCTACAACCCGGCCGCCGCGGCAGACGCCTGGCGTCGTCTGCAGGACTGGTTCGGCCGCTACCTGGCCTGAGGCTGGGTGGCATCACGTCGCGACGGTGAGGCGCCGCAACCGAACCGCGTGCGAAATTCACCGCTTTCACTTGTAGGCCACGGCGGCGCTCGACCCACCTTCCAGCGGAATCACCTCGAACGACCTGAATCCCGCCGAACTGCACCATTCCCGGAAGTCGGCGCCCGAGAAGTCGAAAGCGTCGCCGAATTCGATGAGCATGTTCAGCGACATCATCAGCCCGAAGGTGTTCTCCCGCCGTGCATCGTCGATCAGCGCCTCGACGACCATCAGGGCGCCGCCTTCCGGGAGGGCCTGGTAGGCCTTGGCGATCAGCTGCTGCTTTCGCTCCAGGTTCCAGTCATGCAGGATCATTCCCATCGTGATGACGTCGGCCTGCGGCAGCGGATCGGCCAGGAAATCCCCCGCGACCGCGCTCACTCGTTCACCCAGGCCTGCCGAATCGATCTTGCGCCGGGCGATCGTCGTGACCGCCGGCAGGTCGAAGCTGACGCACTGCAGGTGCGGGTGCGCCGCTGCGACGATCCGGGACAGCAGCCCATCAGCGCCGCCGACGTCGCAGAGGCGCCGGTGGTTTTCGAACGGGAAGCGATGCGCGAGTAGCTCGAAGTTGCGCCGCGACGAGGCGTCCATGGCGGCCATGAAGGCTTCGAGTCGCCGAGGATCGGCGTACAGCGTCTCGAAAAAGGGCCGACCGGAATGTTTGACCTCACTTTGGGCCTGGCCCGTTTTCAGCGCCTCGGTGAGATCGGCCCAGAACCGGAAGTTGCGTTGATCCCAGATCCTCAGCAGCCCCCCCTGGTAAGCGGGGCTGGTCTCGTCCAGGAATCGGGCGGTCTCCGGTGTATTCCGGTACCGGGCCTGCGGGCCGTTGCCCTCGCGGGCGAGTAGGTCCAGGGACACCAACGCATCGAAGAAGTCGGTGGCCGGCCGGGTGAGGAGTCCGAGGCGCTCGGCGAGAACCGGAGCCGTCATCGCATCCTCACCGAGGTGGGTGAAAAGCCCGAGCCCGACCGCCGACAGCAAGACCTTGGAAGCCCAGTAGCCGCTTCCCACCGCCATGATGCGGTCGGGATTCAGGTCGTCCATCTCCCGACCCTAACCGCGCAGCCCCGCCTAATCTGTCGCTATCGCCGCCGCAGCATCCCTCTGCAAATCGTAGCCCACGCACAGCCCGTCCCCGGAGAGGGTGAACTTGCCGATCTGGGCCCGCATCGGACCCTCAGCAACCGCCTTGCCCTCAACGTAGAGGTTCGTCTTGCCCAGCGACTCGCCGTATAGGGCGACCAGGCCGCCAGGCCGGTGTCGTCGTAGAGGACAACCAGCACGTTCGGGGCGCCGTCGGG
>Ga0209986_10000406_pt1 | contig 41278 bp, 49 predicted proteins | sample BlataG_FD_183168 | JGI IMG/M metagenome (GOLD analysis project Ga0209986, IMG submission 183168) | Deep subsurface microbial communities from Black Sea to uncover new lineages of life (NeLLi) - Black_00105 metaG (SPAdes) (version 2) | ecosystem: Environmental > Aquatic > Marine > Oceanic >... | reverse complement strand
ATGTTTCAGGTCTCCGCATAGGGCGATCTTCAGACCCCTGATGGTTTGCCTTTCTTTAGTAATAGTGTAGAGATCGCATAATGTCTGCGTCGGATGTTCATGGCTTCCGTCACCGGCATTTATTACAGGGACGCCAGCATAGTCAGCGACTACTCTGGCTGCGCCTTCCCATGGATGCCTAATGACAATTATATCGGCATAACTCCCGACCACTCTTGCCATATCTGCAATGCTCTCACCCTTGGCTAGAGAGGTTGCACCCATATCAGCTGCGCTTATGACCTGGCCCCCAAGCCGCAGCATGGCAGCTTCGAAAGACAGCCGTGTCCTAGTGCTCGGCTCAAAAAACAAGCTCGCCATGATCTTTCCTTGACACAGCCCTGACTGGTCACTCATGGAGCCCGACATCTCGTCAGCCAGGCAAAACAAAGCCTCGATTTCCCTATTGGATAAATCATCTATGGTCACAAGACTTCTATTTGCCTGACTCATAGTACCCTCTTCGCCGATTCTCCCTGAACGCCTGGTGTTTGACTAGACTTAAAATTGCCACCCCTTCTGTGCCATCTGTTTCCTCCATCTGAACTTGTATCTCCTCATCTCGGGAGCTTGGTATATTCTTTCCTACATAATCGGCGCGGATGGGAAGCTCTCGATGACCACGATCGATAAGCACGGCTAGCTGAATGGACTTAGGCCGACCCAAATTCATGAGGGCATCCATCGCTGCCCGAATGCTTCGGCCAGTATAGAGGACGTCATCAACTAATATCACTTGCTTATCGGTAATGTCGGTGGGAATATAAGTGTTTCGACTTGTTGGCTCTATTTCCATAGAGGAGACATCGTCACGGTAAGCCGCTATGTCCAAAGACCCTATAGGAGTACAATGCCCTTCAAAGCTTTCAATTATCTCCATCAGGCGTTTGGCTAAAGGTACTCCCCGAGTCCACATACCCACGAGCACCAAATCTTTGGCACCTTTGTTTTTCTCTATGATCTCGTGGGCAATACGAGCTAGGGCTCGCCCTATGTCCTCCGACGTCATGAGGACTTTCTCAGGCATGAGAAAACCTCCTGCCAGTTTCTTGGCAGGAGGTTTTGGGCCACGCTTCTATGAGCTCTTTTTCGTCTAGCATATTTCCCCTTGCCAGCCTCACTGGACTGATTTAAAGGCTAGGTGATGCTAGCACATTTCTGGCTGTAGTGCAAATTTCTTGTGTGAGCCTTGACATGAGGCCCAGCCCACATTATTGTAAATAGGGACTTGGGCAGTGGCAGCTAGTAGACTCAACGAAGATGTGGAGAGCTTAAGACAAAGTCTGGGTGAGTTGCCCTCGCCTCAGATACAGCCTCCGCTTATTGTGGTTAGCGGCTTGCCTGGGACGGGAAAGTCCTTTTTCTGCCGCAAGCTGGCTGAAAGGCTACCGTCCCTTGTTTTGTCCAGTGATTCTTTGCGCCAAACGCTTTTTCTCCATCCAAAGTATGATGAGAATGAAAACAGGCAGCTTTTCCCTGCTTGTCACGCACTGATCGAGGAGCTTTTGAAAAGGGGGATACCGATCATTTTCGACGCCACAAACTTGTTGGAGCGACATAGGGAGCCCCTTTACCATGTTTGCGAAAAAGCACGAGCAAAGCTCGTCTTGGTTAGCGTTGAAGCTCCTCCAGAGGTAGTTCAAGAGCGGCTTCTCGCTCGAGAAAGGGGGATTGATCCGGAGGACAAATCACGAGCAGGTTGGGAAGTGCACCAGAGAATGAAGCCTCGGAAAGAGAAGATTCCGCGCAACCATTTCGTTGTCGATACCTCACGGGATCTCACTGCGGCGATTGAGAAGATTGTCCGACTAATAAGAAAGTAAGAGAAAGCTTTTCTCAGACCCCTTCCGTTCTGCGTTCAAATGAGCTAAAATTAGGGTAATTCCGTCCAAGTCAGATACTCTGGGGGAGTGAATTTGGAAGTCAAAGTTGTAACTGGTGACATAAGCCAGATTGACGCTGATGCTATTGTGGTGAATCTTTTCCAAGGGGTGGAGCAAGTTAGCGGCGCCTCTGCCGCTGTAGATGAGGCGTTAGGTGGAGCTATCAGCAGTCTTATCAGCAAAGGTGAGTTCAAGGGCAAATTTGGAGAGGTTAGCATAGTCCACACGCTTGGTAAGTTGCCGGCGAGGATGGTTGCCGTAGCCGGGTTGGGTAAACAGCAGGATTTGAATCTAGATAGGATACGTGGCGTGGCGGGGGAATTCTGTCGCTCCTTACGAAAGCTGAACTGTCATAGGATAGCTACAATACTTCACGGTGCCGGAGTGGGAGGAGTTGAGCCTGGAGCATGCGCCGAAGCAATAGTGGAGGGCGCTGTCCTCGGGCTTTATAGCTTTAGCAGATATAAGAAGCCTGATTATGAGGATATTAGGGAAATGGTAATAGTAGTGAGGGAGCAGAGCACAATTCGAGTGGTCGAGCGTGGCGTTCATGAAGGCAGAATAATGGCAGAAGCTACTTGCTTAGCTCGTGACATGGCTAATGAGCCGGCCAATTATATGACGCCTAGTCGGATGGCTGACATAGCTAAAGAAATAGCTGACAAGCATGGTCTGGAGCTCAACATTCTTAACTCAGAGGACATGGAAGCAATGGGCATGGGGGCGCTTCTGGGCGTAGCAAGGGGAAGCAGCGAACCACCAAAGCTAATAACGCTTGGCTATAAGGGGGATGAGCGTTCTGAAAAAGCTGTTGGCTTTGTGGGCAAAGGCATAACCTTTGATTCTGGGGGCATTTCCATTAAGCCGTCGGAAGGCATGGGTGAGATGAAAGACGATATGGCGGGTGGTGCGGCAGGCATAGCAGCACTAAGTGCTATTGTCCAATTGAAACCCAAGGTTAACGTTACTGCTGTGATCCCGGCCACCGAGAATTTGCCCAGCGGCACTGCCTTGAAGCCTGGAGATATATTGAAGGCGATGAATGGTAAGACTATTGAGGTCATAAACACCGACGCTGAAGGAAGGCTTGTTCTAGCTGATGCCTTAAGCTATGCCGTGAAACAAGGCTTGTCCCCGTTGGTGGATTTAGCCACCTTGACTGGAGCGTGTCGCGTTGCTTTAGGCAATGGCTATAGCGGGGCCTTTACCAACAATCAGGAGCTGTTGAACGAGGTTATGAAAGCAGCCGATAGGTGCGGGGAAAAGTTGTGGCAGATGCCTATGCCTGAGGAGTATAAGGAGCAAAACAAAAGTGAAATTGCTGATATTAAGAACACAGGGAATAGATACGCCGGGGCCATAACTGCGGCCCTTTTCCTGAGCGAATTTGTTGATAATACCCCTTGGGTTCACATTGATATAGCTGGCACCTCACTTAGCAGCAAAGAAACTGGTTATGTGGTAAAGGGGGCAACTGGAGTTGGTGTGAGAACCTTAGTTGAGTTAGCTTTATCCTTGGCTGGCTGAAGGCATTATATGGTCATAAAGTGGTTGGGTCATTCGTGCTTTTTGATTACCTCCAAGAAGGGAGTAAGGATAGTTACCGACCCTTACGCTGTCGGAGGAGGCATCAATTATTCCCCAATCAGGGAGACTGCTGATGTTGTCTTGGTGAGCCATGGGCATGCGGATCATAATAATGTTTCAGCAGTCCAAGGGAAGCCGGAGGTGGTTAAAGGCAGTGGCGTCAGAACTGCCAGGGGAATTCAGTTTAGGGGCGTCGCCACTTATCATGATGGCTCCAACGGCAAACTCAGGGGAGCTAATATTGTCTTCTGTTTCACTGTGGATGACATAAAGCTCTGCCACCTGGGTGATTTAGGGCATGTGCTTAGCCAAGTCCAGATGGATGAAGTTGGCAGTGTGGACGTGTTGTTTATTCCCGTAGGTGGCTCTTTTACCATTGATGCTACCGAGGCTGGGCAAGTATGCGATCAATTGAACCCGAAGGTGATTATCCCAATGCATTTTAAGACGCCGAAGTGTGCTTATCCCGTAGCCAGCGTTGCTGACTTCCTCGAAGGGAAGAAAAACGTGAGAAAGGTGGGCTCTAGCGAAGCGGAGTTCGAGTTAGAAAATCTCCCGGACGGCGGTGAAATCGCTGTTTTGGAACCAGCTTTGTAGCTAGCCAAATTCAAATACTGGGCAGAATCCACAGGCTCGAAAGCAATGATTTTTAAAGATTCTGAGTTTGTTTTCACACCTCCACCGGAACTTTCCGTGGCGAGGCGGGTGTTAATTAAACCTTGTGCTGGTTACTCCTTGCCGTATCCCACGACTACGAGCCCTGAGATCCTTAACACGATTATCGAAGGGATTAGGGAAGTCAGCAATGCGGATGTCATCATTGCTGATGGAACTGCTAGTGGAGAATCGATCTACCCAGTATATCAGGCGTTGGGATATGATTTTCGTCATGTACTTATGCTTGACATAAGAGATTCCATCTTTGTAGAAGTGGAAAATCCGCTATCACAGTTCCTCGCTGTACCTAACTTCTGGATACCTAATGTAGTCTTGCGCAGTGACTTCCTGATTAGCGTGACTCCTTTCAAGGTTTGTGGTACGGCTGCCCATTTGAGCATAGCGAACCTTCTAAGTCTGCTCCCGGTGAACAAGTATCGAAAGGGTGAACAAGGTGGTTGGGGGACTCTGTACGACCTAGGCATAGAGAAGGTGCTTGCTGACCTCTACTTCACCATGCCTTTTGACCTGGGCATAGTTGAAGCTCGTCAGAAGCTCTTCTACACTGATGATCCAGCAAAGGGGAGGGTGGAGGAGTGCGGCAAAATCGGGGTCGGTGACCCACATGAAATCGATCATGAGGCTTCACAGTTAGCGGGGCTCGATCGTGAGTATCTACGGCTGATCGATGAGAACAAGAGCCAGCTCGAGGATTTGTAGTTAACTGACTTTGCTCCAGGCGAACTTGTCCAGATTCAATTCCTTTAACTTCTCTTCTTTAGGTAGAGCTGTTCTTGGATCCCAGTTGCGGACTTCGAAGTATTTGTCCAAAACTTGGTTCACTTTGTCCTCGTCCAGTTCTCTTCCTTTCACACGCGCATTATAGAATTTTGGAGCAAACCTCATATCTTCCCTTTTTTCTCCCGCCTTGAAATTGAAGATTCTCTGAATATTGGTTATCCTCTCTCCTGCTTTTCTAATATCCTCGGGCGAGAATTTGATGCCCGTGAGAGTAGTCACGAGTTTCGCATAGATAGTTGGGCCTAATGACCAGAGGATTGGTGGCCTTATGCAGGTACCAAGGGCATTTACAATATTCACCAAGTCTTGCGACCAAGCTGCCATATGTGGAATGCTAACGGTGCCATTCTTGAAGTCAAACGTTTTCTCTTTCCAATCATCGAGGATGTCAACTCTATCCACCGCTTTTTCAGGTGCACTGAATTCGTAGGAGTATTCCCCCTCAGGAGCTGATTTTCGCAGGTTCTCTATAGGGGACTGTACACCCATATGGTCCCCTCCCCGAGCATTGACCAAATATCCAAAAGACCACACATCAAATCTGCACCTTGGGTCTCGAGAAGTTGTCTCTAACCCCCTGGTGGTGGTCAAATACTGTTCAGAATTCTTCCCTATTCGTCGGGCCATCTCTACGGGGCCATCAGCAAGGAGGTCTCCAAACCCTTCTCGATAAGTTATCTTTCTCATGAGTTCAAAGATGAGTGCCTCGTCTCCCCAGTTAAGTTCTAAGCCATCTGTGTCTGACTTAGATATTATGCCTTTTTGAAACAACTCAGTGGCAAAGGCGACAGCAGCCACAGCGCTGGTTCCATCGATTCCGTATCGGTGGAAAAGCTCTGTAGCTTTCGCTATAGCAGCAAGGTTCCTGATGCCGTATCTGGCGCCGAACTCCAGCGTAGGCGTGATATCAATTGCCTTCAACTTTAAACCCTTGTAGGGGCCCTCATCGATTTCCACCCATTGGCCACATGCCAGAGGACAGCCAGAACAAGCCATGCTTCTCTTTTTATACTTCAATAGGTTCTCCTTGCCCATGGTTTGGATGAAATCTTCTCCCACCTCCTCACTCTGATTGTAGCCAGTTAGTACACCTAAATCGTAATATATGTCCACGGCCAGCACGGAGCCATATTGTCTCCATGGTTTGTAGGTGGGATGATTGATTACTGCATTGGTGGCCTCATTTACAGCATCGAGAAAACCTTTTGGGTCAAATACGGCTATGTCCTCGTGTCCTCTTAAGGCAATAGCCTTCAGATTCTTTGAGCCCATTACGGCTCCCGGTCCTGTTCTGGCCCATCCGGAGTAAAAGCCATTTTCAACAGCGGCAAATTTCACCAACTTCTCTCCTCCCACGCCAATACAGGCAATCTCTACCTCCTCATTTCTGAGCTCGTTCCTTATAGTTGTTATAGTATCCCAGCTATCTTTGCCCCAGAGATGTTTAGCATCGAGGATGTTGACCTTACCATTATCGATAAAGATATAGACAGGCTCTTCCGATTTCCCTTTGACTACTAGGTAATCATAGCCACATGATTTCAGCTTAGCCCCCCAGAAGTGGCCGCTACTTGTGCTCGCTAATAACCCAGTCAGTGGGGATCTTGCAGATATAGAAGTTCTGCTAGCTGATGGCGCTAATGTCCCCACTAGCAATCCGGTGCCGAAGGACAGGATATTACCTTCACCCAGGGGATCAACTAGAGGGTCCATCTGGTCTAGCAAAATCTTAATGTTCATCCCTTGTCCACCAATGAACTCAAAGCAATCTTGGGCGGTAACTTCCGCTTCTGAGACTTCTCTATTGCTTAAATCTATCGCTAGAATCTTTCCAGCATATCCCATAGCACTTCTCCTTTCTTATGTCGAAACTCAAAATATGATTTTCATGTCTGCTTCCTTCACATGGGTTTTGGCGCTTGTCTAAGCAATTCGCTTCAAGGCCTCTGCCAGCTTATCTGCTCCTGCTTTTCTCTTGATATAAGCCACTTCATCCGCCTCGACAAACTCAAGAGCACCGAATTCGCAATACTTAACACATTGTGGGTCTCCTCCACACAAATCACACTTAATTATAGTTCCTGAGTGGGGGTTTATTAGACAACCGGCGAGAGGACAAACAATCACACACATCTTACACCCAATGCAGAGGTTGGCGTCTAGCACCATTGCCCCAGTCTCTTTGTTGCGTGATATGGCGCCTACAGGACAAACATCGGCACAAAGAGGCTTGGTACACTGTTGACAGAATACTGGCACATGCATCCCTATATCCCAGAAGGATATAACTCCTATCCTTGCTTTCTCTGAGTTAAATACTCCCTCCTTGGAAAGAGAACAGGCTAATGCACACCTGCGGCATCCAGTGCATTTGTCAGGATCAAACAATATTAGCTTCTGCATACTAATACCCCCTTCTAGTTTAACACCCTTTAGCTCATACCTTCAGTCTTCAGTAGTCTCCCTAGCAAGCTTCTTCACTCACTGCGTACGCGGGCCTATTCTATAACCATCTTCATCCCCGTCACTGGCTGTAACTGACGCAGTGAGACTTGGCTTGATCCAGATTGGCCAGTGGAACCCCTTACCACTATTGTTGTTGGGCGTCGTGGGCATAACAGGATCAGAGAGGGCAAAGGTGTAGCTGATGGTTTCAAATCCTTGGTACTCGGTTATCTGGACGAAGCCCCGGGGACAAGCTTGGCATCCAGTGGATTCCTTCGCGTCAGAGTTTGAGTCACTCGTAATCCTTAGCATTACGGATGGGTCTACTGGTTAGTCAACTCCCATTTTCCGATCCTGAGCTCGCGGGGAGTAATTATAACACGCGGCAAGCTATATGCAAAATTCTTGTCATAAAACGCGAGGGGGTCAACCTCTGGCATAAGCTGGTTGATGCGGGGATGCATTCAAAGCCTTTCCCCAAGCGAAGCCTCATTGGAAGCACAAACTCGCTGATGAAGCGCGGGTGTGGTAGCTGGGTAAGCAGCAGAGTATGGCACGGGCAATTTGGGGAGCTTGTGGTGAAGTCCCTGACTCTTAACCCAAAGCAGTCTTTGAGGAAGATGATACATTCCATTATCCGGTTGACCAAGGTTTTCCCCGGCGAGGTAATTCCTACAAAGCTAACAGCTCCGCAATTCTCTATGGATCCCACTCTGAATTTGACAACGAGGCCGTAGGCGTGGCCCCTGGCTCTTAAAGCTATCCGTTAAGATTTCCAAATATGAGAGCCAATCCCTCTTGCATATAAGGAAAGACTTGGGGTAACATCTAGATTAGCGGAATTTCGATGGAGACTCCTATTGATAAACTTATTAATCAAACAAAGTCATATTTTTGTCTCGAGTGTGGAAAATGTGTAGCTAGCTGCCCTTTTGAGCTCTCTCCTAGGACCATTGTTGAAGACGCGTTGCTGGGCTTTGATATCTTAAGGGGAAAATATATTTGGCTTTGCTCCACCTGTGATGTCTGTACCAAGGCGTGTCCATCTGGTGTAAGGTTTGCTGACTTTATCGAGGCTGTTAGACTTCTAGCTATCAGCCAAGGCATTACCGAATACTGTTTGTTTTGCCAACGTTGTGGGCAGTACTACTTACCCATACCCATAGAAGAGCATATCGAGGAGATATTAAGGCAGAAAGGGTTGCCTAGCGAATTCTTAGACTTGTGCCCCAGGTGTAGAAAATATGTCTTTGCAGATAAGATGACAACTTCTGTTAGAAGCAGAGCTTCGACAATGGTGTAAAGGAAAAGAGCATCACCAAAACATGGCGAGAGCTGGGGAGATCATGAGGCAAGGCATTTCCAATACGGGGCAAGTTTTGCCTTCAGGATTTGCACCAGCTTTGTAGTTCCCGCTCGCGTATAATCCATGTTATGTCCCCGGGGAAAGGGACATGGCTCCTCGAGGTAAACTTCTATTACCATTGCACCAGGGGTAGAAACTAACAAGCCGGTTGCGAATTGCATTGCCTTCGCATGATGCCCGGTGTTTTCTTGGGCCTGCGGCAGTAGTAGAGCTCTTCCCTGGAGCGAAGAGTTAAGCCTTCTCGACTGTGCCGTCCGGCTTCGAATTCCTGCTTTGAGACATGGCTTTCCGCAGTGGGACGTAGAACTCTGGAGGATCCTGTTCGCGCGGCAAAGGGATGCTTTGCCCGCCCGATACCTGTGGGCGGCAGTGGGAGAATGTCTGTGGCAAAATCTACTTTTCTGCCTTCTTCGGAGTATCAGAATCGAGGGTGCGTTGGCCTGAGGGGGTATACCTTCGGAAAGCATCGGCGGTACTGTGAATATGGCCTGGGGGCAATTCTTCATGTCGTCGACTATGTCTGCCAAACATTCTGTCTCTGAAGCAAAGCATAAGTTGCGGTTGCGACGTTAGCAGTAGGTGGGCTCCAGCCCCACACCATTCGGTGCCAAAAGCAGTTCTTTGCCCTACCCCATAGCAGACGCGAAGCGTCCATTCAGTGTCTCAGCACAACGAAGCCCGGCCTTTTCGCACTAGCGAAGATTACGTGAGCATCAGTGAATCGAGGGCCATCCTTGTCATAGATATGCCCATCTAGGACAACACTCTTGTCATTGCTTGAGCCGCAGGACCAGACTTCTGGCCTAGCAACGGGAAATAGCTCACAACATCCCTGTCTTCTATTCCCTCTTCCTATCCAGGTGTCATGCGGACGCCTGTGATGTATCCTGCCGAGTACCCCTGAAGCAGAGCTCATCAGGAAGACGGATTCCAGCGATTCCAGCCATGAATAGCGCCCCTATTTGTGGACTTTAAGAATGGCGACCAGACCATGCCCACATCCTTCTCCCTGTTGCAACTCCATCTCCAACTGTCTCAAACAATAGCACAGTTGCGGTTCGATGATATTAGCTCGAGGGTCAGCAATGTTCAGTGCACTCGCACCCGTCACAGCCCGCTCCATCTCGAGCATCGCTTCTTTCAGCGCTGGCTTCGGGGTGACTGTTGTGCTAGTTTGAGAGGTACTCTGAAGGCGAGAGGCAGGAACACGCTGAGTACGACGCAAGAAGGAAGGGACATCGAGTGCCTCACCACCACGTCCGAGTAAGCGGCGAAGTTCCTCAGCATCGAAATGCTGAAGTAGCTCCATAGTATATGTCACTAAGGCATTCCAGCATCCTTCCAGATTCTGATAGAAACTATTCAGCTCCGGAAAGCCATCTTTGGGGACGTAGTCTACTATCAAGTCCTCGAGGTTAGTGCGAATATTGGGCTCAAGAAGGGAGTTCAAAGCCCTTCTCATCGGTTTGCAGCAGGGGTTATACTGGGCCGTGTCTATGTGGCGTCCCATAAATATCGACCTATCAAATAATTCCTCCGGCTCTATCTGCACCCCTGCATCTCTGCTGCTTTGCTCAATGATTGCCAGTGTCTCCTTCGAGCTGAGAAGCCTCAGTGGAAAAGAGCTAATTTCCTTTTCGCCCTCGTCCCCATTAGAGTAGATGTAGGAAATCAAGTAATCTATAGTCTTGTTCTGTTCCATATCTTTCGTCCATAGTGGTTGCCACTCATACGAATACCGCCCCAGCCAATCACACAGGATGATGGAGCCGTCCCTGCTATGCTTGGCGATCTGGCTGAGAAGCCTGACCGTCTCATCATCTGTGTTATGAGAGAGCGTGCCGTAGGCGGCGAAATAAAGATCGTAGGGTGGCTCATCATCGAATTTGGAGGGCAAATGGTTGAAGTCCATCTCCTCGAAGACAACGCCGCGGCTGCCACCATGGATGGCATTGGCTTGGGCAACAAGGCTTGGGTTTATGTCGAACCCCAGGTATGAATCAATTAGGTCTGGGTTTATCACATTTACGTCATGCTGAGAGGTGGTCACGTTTTGGCGTTTTACCCCCATTAACAGGTCATAGCCATCTCCGCTGCCACATCCAAGGTCGAGGATGCGTAGCTTGTTCTGATCTGCTACCAACTGTTCGAGATAAGGGCTAAGAAATATGCCTATAACTTTGTCTTCCCAAAAGCGCCGCACATTATCATACTTGCCAATCAAACCGGATGGTAGTTCATATTTGCCGCTGCTTATAGCCTCATCATAAGCGTTTTTTTCCATGGTTCCTCCTTCCCCTGTCTTATTCTCGTAGTTCCTCCACGAGTCTCACAGCGTGGAAGCCATCAGTTCCATAGCCATCTGCGCCTATTTCATCGGCAAAATCTTGTGAAACCGCTGCTCCCCCAACCAAGACCTTGACCTTATCTCTTAAGCCAGCTTCCCTTAACCTATTGATGGTCTCACCCATCATCTTCATTGTGGTGGTAAGCAGGGCAGAGAGACCCACAAAATCGGGATTCTCCTCCCTAACAACGTCTACGATCCTCTCCGGGGGTATATCATTGCCCAAGTCTAATACTTCGTAGCCCGCTCCCTTCAACAAAAGGGAGACGATATTCTTGCCTATGTCGTGCAAGTCTCCCTTAACCGTGGCCACGACAACCTTTCCCTTAGAACTGACTCCAGCTTTCGCCAGATGCGGCTCTAATATCTCCATAGCTATCCCTGTTGCCTCGGCTGAGGCCAACATGTCGGGGATGAAGTACTCTTTTGCTTCGTATTTCTCCCCTACGACATTCATTCCAGCCGTCAAGCCCTCCAGTATTATCGTGTCAGGACTGATACCAGCTTCAATAGCTGCCTCGGTCAACTCCTTTGCTCCAGGTTGGCCTACCATTCCCTCCTCCAATCCCTCATCGTTTTCGTCTCTTCTGCCCTGAATAATATTCTCCTTGAGCAACTGAATTATCTCTTCGTTTGTCATCACTTCTCCTGGTCGTGGATGTTCAATCTGCGCAATAGCCCTGGAATGTCGTTGTATATCCTTTTCGTGGTGTCCTTGCTGAGGTGCTCCACGGGGAGAGACAACAGTTCCTCCATCCGGCGTGATGCCTTAAGCAGCACCTCGTCGCTCATGTCCCTGCTCTCAAAGGGGTAGGGGGGTGTGATCTCCCCAGCATGTAGTTTAGGTCTAACGTAGCGGACATACAGTTTATGTGTGCTATTCATCACCTGCTTTACTTGCTCCAGAGAACTCGAAACTTCCCTCGGGCCGATATTCGGTTCTCTTAGAAAAGACTTCACCATTTGAATATGAGCATCATCCAGAACTGCTTGAATGGGGCAGAAAGTATTGGTGCGCTCCAGAAGCCCAAAAGCATAGTGCAGGTAGTGAGGCCCGCTCAAGGAAACGAGGATATGGGAGAACATCTTCTCCACTGAAGCTTGTATACCGGGCACCTTTGTATCGGCCACTCCAGCGGTGGAATAGCACGGTAAGCCGTAGAACCTTGCCATTTGGACGCAGTCGACATTGTATTGATTGAATTCAGCAGCGCCGTAGGATTCATTTAGGTCATCCATGCGAGCTCTGGTGGGGACACTGCCATAAAGCACCGGTGTCCCTTTACGGACGAGTTGCGTCAGCGCCACACCACACAGAATCTCGGCATTTATCTGTGCTACCATGCCATCCTCTGTAATAGGAGCAGTGGAACCACCTTGGGGTGAGCTTGACATTACCAAAGGTATTCCTCTTCTTGCTATTTCTATCAACTTCTGAGTGGTGTCGTCTACCAGCTGCAAAGGGCTCTTGACAGCGCAGGTGATAAAGGAGATTATCGGGTTATCTTCAAGTCTTCCCCCAGCTACTATCTCAGCCATCCTGATTACAGAGTCAAGTTGGCTCAGGTCGGTCAATCCCGACATCACGTGCTTCGTGGTGTTGTTCAAGGAGGCGAAGAACTTGTTGACATCCTTGTTCTTCTCGGTAACGTCCTCATCTTGGATATTCACCGGGCGGATAAAGCCATCCAGATTATCCAAGTGCTCACACAGGTGAGCTGCCTGACAGAGGTCGTTAAGCATCCCGCGCCGTGGGTGAAAAGTCGGTAATTCAACTTCAATTTCAGGATGGCTCTTGTTGACGTAGGTGGAGAAATCAACATCAAGCCAGATATTCGCTTCGGAGCCAGAGGCGAAATGCAATCTTGGTTCGTGCCCGTCCAGTATCAGGCTGTTCTCGTCATTCCTGGCCGCTAATTTGACCAATTTTGGTGCCGCTTCAATGGCTGTCAAAACGAGCTTCTCGGGAATTCGCAATAGCCACCAGTTGAGCCCTGACGGGATGACTTCAGCCCCGTTAGCACCGAATATATCTGCTGCTTCGCGGTTGTAGCAGATAATGCCTGGATCACTCAGAATTCGGGCTGAGGCATGATGGATCTGCTCTATTTCTTCTTGGCTTATCCGCTCATATGGTTTGACTAAGATACCTTTTCTCGAGATTGCTCCTACTCCTTAAACTGTCCTCTGCGGTGAGCAGCAAGGTAATCTTTGCAAAACGGATCTCTACCCAGCAACATTTCCCCTACCTTGATGGAGTTCATCAATTTGCTGTCCAGGGGGTCTACAATCGCAGAATCTAGCCCGGCATACATAGCCATGATCAAGAACATCCGGTTTATTATTTCCCTATTAGGCAGACCATAGGAGATGTTGCTCAAGCCTAGCGTGGTCCTCGCTTGGACGTATCTTGATTTGATCTGCTCTAGTGCGTTCAGGGTTGTTATCCCCACTTTGCTGTCAACGCCGATGGGGAGCACCATAGGATCGAATAATATCTTGTGGAGGGGAATGCCAAGGGCAGTCAATCTTTGTGCAATTCGGTCGCAAGCGTTGATACGCCCCTCTGTGCTATCCGGTATTCCACGCTCATCCATGGCTAGGGCGATAACCTCGGCATCATAATCAACTACTAGAGGCGACAAGGCTTCAAGCCTTCTTGGTTCGGCGGTAATGGAATTGATTATCGCTGTCCTGTCCTGACACCTTCTCAATCCAGCTTCGACTACTTTGGGCTCAGCGCTATCTATAACTAGTGCTTTGTTGCTGACAGCTTGAACGGTATCAACGAGCCACTCCATGAGGTCTTCTTCGTTGCCGCTGCCGCCTGCCCCAGCATTTACGTCGAGATAATCGGCACCAGCAGCAATCTGAGCTGAAGCCATACCCTGGATGAAAAGGCTGTCCCTTTCCCGTATCGCTCTTGCTACGTTCTTGTTGGTAGCGTTTATTCTCTCCCCGATTATCAACACAGCGTCAATCGATTATGCCTGGAATTTCGGATAATATTCTTTTCCTAATTGAAGACGGGAGGCCAAACTGGTGCTCCGAAAGAAGCTGAGAAACCCTCTCTGTTGCTCTCCTACAGGTATCCTTACCCCCTTGGGTCTCCCATTCCTCCCTGTCAAGTCGGTCGCTCAGGCTAGGATAGTAATGCTCGCTGCGCATGTATTTCCTCGTATGGTCAGACGAGACGAAGTGACCACCTGGTCCCACCTCCTTAATGACATCGAAGGCAAGCGTATCCTCATCTACCTTTATACCCTCAACTGCACGCATTACCATGCCCAAAATCTCGTTATCTACGACATATTTCTCGTAGCTTACACTGAGGGCGAATTCCATCATACCGGCAGCGTCATGAATGAAGTTGGCGCCTGCTAAGGCGCAAAGAAGGCTAGTCAGGGCGGACTCATAGCCGCACTGAGCATCAATGACCTTGGAATCAGACATCCCGGCGGTGGCATAGAAAGGGAGTTGATAGAATTGGGCCATCTGAGCCCCGGCAGCGTTCAACAGGCCCATTTCAATAGAGCCTGTTACATATTTCAAATCCCTTAGGTCCGTGTTGCTGGCCACAGAGGCATAGATAACAGGTGTGCCTGAGTTGACAACCTGAGTTAGGAGCACCCCGGCGAGGGAATCGACATTCTGTATCAGTAAGGTGCCCGCCAAGGTTACTGGTGCCGTAGCTCCGGAGAGGGGCTCTGCCGGGCACACTATCGGCAACCCTGCTTTGGCGATTTGCACCAGCATGTCACCATAGAGACTGTCTATCTTTAGGGGACTTATGCTACAGGTTATCATGGAGATGAGTGGCCTGCGGCGAAGTTCCTGCGGCGAACCACAAATGATCTCTGCCATACTTATGGCCTGCCTTATCCCGTTCAGCGTGTAAACGCCTCCCATAACATGCTTGGTGGTGTTGTCCAGTGCTGCGAAGAAGCGGTTGACATCTACAACTTCAGCGGAGATATCGCTAGGGTAGATAGGTAACATGAAGACGTGAATGTTTTCCAGTCCGTCTACTAGCCGGGCTATCTGCTTCAGGTCATCGAGGGTTGCTCGCCTCGTAAGATCTGTTTCTACATCAATGACGTTGAGAGCAGTGCCACCGGTCCCGGTGAAAACCCTGGCACCACCTAGCAGAATGTCATGCTCCTCATCTTGTCCGCATAATTTGACCTCGGACGGGGCTCTGCTCAGGAAGTCCATAACCATCTGCGGAGGCATCCTCACCACATGTGTCTCACTATCAACCCAAGCCCCCGCTTGGTCAAAGAAACTGAGTGCGGTCTCCGAATTTACCTGGAAGCCTACTTCTTCGAAGACCCTTAGTGAAGCTTGGTGGATTTTGTCTATGGATTCTTGAGAGAGGGGTTTATAACTACCCCCCTCCAAGCCCTTTTGACTCATAACCTTCTGCTGGGGCAATCTGTTTTATTGCAGAAAAGGCAGGGGGAGAGGGTTATAGAGCTATCGAAGCCTATGCCTATAATGCCGGAGATAGATTTTCTGGGCATCATGAGGCAATCCTCAGTCAATTCAACCCCGTGTAGATCTCCATCGAGAGCACTGAATAGCACCTTCTGCTCTTTGATGTCCCAGTCGCAATAGCCTGGGCTATAGCGCAGGCTTACGTCGGCACCGCTTGCCGCGGCCGTCTCCTTGATACTTGCTTCAAGCCAACAAGCCACCTTCTCAACTGCTTCATTGCCTACAGCATCCAATATCGCCCCTTTCAGTATTTCACCGCCATCCATTAGCTGTGATACCCTTTCCTCTAATCTTGGCCCAATGGTGGTCAAGAATATGGCTGCTTTGGAGCACTTGGAGAATATTCGCCGAGCGATTATATTGCTGCTAAATACTAAGTTGTTTCCCCTTAAGGATATCCGAGAAGCCTCAACATTCTCTACTTCTTTCATTACACAGAAATAGGAAGGCTCGATAAGCCTGGAAGCTTCCGATATCTGGCTATCTATTAGCGACGATATCTGTGCTGAAGGGTGTCCATCCTTCTCGTAGCCTAGATATCGAGCTACCTCGCTCTTCTCAATGTCTATGTTATTTGGTGCTAAAGTCCTAACCATAGGCTTACAGTGTTCTATCTTCTCATATTTTCCAGCCTGTTTCAAGTCCCTGTGCTCAGCCCAGACGGTGGCAAGGACCTCTTTGCAGTTGACTTGGGGAGCCAGGATAGACATAATACTGACTGACACTAAGACTTCGCTGGAATTATTCAATGATCTCTGTTGAAGAAGCTTTGGAGAAAATCCTGAGCTATGTTGATGTTCTAGGGCACGAGAAGAAGCCTGTCTTGAATTGTCTGGGCCAGGTTCTAGCTGAGGACGTTTATTCCACCATCGACATTCCCCCATTAGATAATTCTGCCATGGATGGATATGCTGTCCGAGCTGAAGATACTCGTGGCGCTAGCAGGTCGTCCCCCAGGGAATTAATCGTTGTCGGGGAGATTGCGGCTGGTTCTATACCTAGAGGAGAGGTTAAACCCGGCACGGCTATTCGCATTATGACGGGGGCACCGCTGCCTAAAGGGGCCGATGCTGTGGTTCAATTCGAGGATACTGACGAGGCCAACCGCAAGCTATCCCGAGGTAGTTTGTCCCAAATAGGCATATTTTGCCAGGTGGAGAACGGCTTCAACGTTCGATATAAAGGCGAAGATATCGCAGCGGGAGAGTTGGTTTTGAAGGAGGGGAAGACGCTTCGCCCGTCGGAAATAGGGGTGCTAGCTTCGGTGGGGCGCGCTACAGCGGCAGTTATTCGTCGCCCAATCGTTGCTGTTTTGGCGACCGGAGATGAGCTTGTTGGTGCTGACCAGCCATTGGCCCCGGGGAAGATTCATGATAGCAATAGCTATACTATTGCTGCTGAAATCCTGCGCTATGGCGGGATTCCCAGAATCCTTGGTATAGGGCGCGATTTGATTCCCGCACTCACCGAAAAGATTAACGAAGGCTTGGATGCGGATATGCTTATCACCTCCGGGGGCGTGTCTCTGGGAGATTACGATGTAGTAAAGGATGTTCTGAAAGAGCGTGGAGAGATTGCTTTGTGGACAATATGCATGAAGCCGGGAAAACCATCCGCTTTTGGGATAATCAAAAACGGGGAGAAGAAGGTGGCCCATTTGGGTCTGCCGGGCAATCCAGTTAGTTCTATGGTTACCTTTGAGCAATTTGCGCGACCCGCTATTCTCAAGATGCTGGGAAAGAAGACCCTTGTGAAGCCGTCTATCCAAGCAATTATTGAGGATAATGTCAAAAACACTGATGGACGCCGCATGTTTGCGCGGGTGATGGTTACTAAGCGTGGTGGTCAATACCGTGCGCGTCTTACGGGACCCCAAGGTTCAGGGATCTTGACATCAATGACAAAAGCCAACGGGTTGGCTGTTATCCCTGAAAATACAAAAGGAGTCATGAGAGGGGACATAGTGAAGGTGCAGATGTTGGATTGGAGTGAGGACGAATTATTGGAGGAGTAGAATGATGACACCAGTTGTTTCCATCGTGGGTAAATCTGGGGCTGGCAAGACAGTGCTTATTGAGAGGGTGATCACAGAATTCAAAAGGCGGGGATACCGAATTGCCGCTGTGAAGCATAGCCCAGGTAGCATAGATGTGGACAAGCCAGGGAAAGATAGCTGGACGTTTGCCGAGGCGGGCAGCGATGCAGTGGTTGTCAGTTCGCCTGATAAGCTTGTCCTTATCAAAAGTGTGGATCACGACCCCAACTTGGAAGAGATTTTGCACATTGTTGGTGTTGAATTCGATCTTGTCTTGGTTGAGGGATTCAGAAAGGGCAAAGCCCCCAAAATTGAAGTGCATAGAAAAGAGTTCGGGGAGGACTTGTTGTGTTCCACCAAGGAACTTTCTGCCATTGTTACCGATGGATTAGTGGATACGGATGTGCCTCAATTTCGATTGACCGATACTCAGGCGGTCGCTGACTTCATAGAAGAGAATTTCATCTTAGAGAGTGAGGGTGATACCTTCCTTTTTGTTAATGGCAGGCAGGTCGTCATGAAGCCTTTCGTCAAAGACATTATTGCGAAAGTCTTGGTGGCTATGATATCAACACTAAAAGGGGTTGGAAACATAAGAAACCTTGATATTTCCATAAGAGATAAGGCTCGCTCAACTGGCGGCCTAAGCCGAAGCCCTGAGCATGGCGAAGGGGCCAGCGAAGTGTCTCCGAGTGAGGAATGAGAAGAGATGTTTACCGTGGGAATATTAACTGTTAGTGATAAGGGCTGGAGTGGTGAACGCCAGGATAGGAGTGGTGAAGCTATTCGCGGAATCCTTTCCACGATGGATGTTCACATTGCAAATTATGAGGTTCTTCCTGATGAGAAGGAGCTTATTGCCCAAAAGCTAGTTGAGTGGGCTGACAAGAGCAAAGTGGATGTCATCATGACTACGGGTGGCACAGGACTTAGCCCCAGGGATGTTACCCCCGATGCGACTCTCTCAGTAGTAGATAGGGTGGTCCCTGGCTTTGCCGAAGCGATGAGAGCTGAGAGCTTTAGAAAGACTCCTATGGCAGTGCTAAGTCGGGCAGTTGCTGGCACCCGTGGGGGTTGCTTGATTATTAACTTACCTGGCAGTCCCAAGGCTGTACGTGAGTGTCTTGAGCCGATCTTACCTGTGCTCCACCACGCTGTGGAAACACTTAAAGGTCAAGGGGGCGAATGTGGCTCTGAGTTCTGAAGAGTGAATGCCTTGATGGACGGCAATAGCATCGCTTCGCTTAGAATGACGGTCAAGGGACGCTTATCTCGTTGACCGGTATCTCAGGTCCGTAATATAATAAAGCGGCATTCAAAACTGAATATCAGCTCTCTCCGAGTTGCTGTGCCTAAAGGGCAACCTATGGCAGGCAGCCGGTAGACTGGAAGTCTCGAGGGTATAGGCAGAAATGCCTGTGCCTCCCGTGCTTGGAAAGGAGAGGAGATGGACTTAGCTAGCGTTTTCACAGCACCTCGTTTTGAGAGGTGCTGTTTTTGTTCCCCTTTGATTAAGCGGCGGGTGAATCCTGGTCCAGCTATGGGGATATCAGCTGAGCTAGCTGCTTGCAAAGACTTGAAGTATGGCGTGAAGAAATGAGGCGGGTTGTGCCACTTTAAGGAGGGTTAAATGGGCATCTGGAGAAAGCCTGATAGCATGAGCTTAGTTTTTATCGTACTGGGCACCCTTATGTTGCTCTTCATTTTTGTTCCCCTGGTTAAGACGATATTCTCTTCTTCTCCGGGAACATTGTGGAACACGCTCCTGGAGGAAGATGTATACTCCTCTATTTTGCTCACCATCTCCGCTGCTCTGATGGCTACCTTGATGGGGCTGCTTTTCGGAGTTCCCTTAGCCTATCTTCTGGCGCGACGCCAATTTAGGGGAAAGCGGTTTCTCGAGGCAATTATCGATGTACCTATTGTAATTCCTCATACCGCCGCTGGCGTTGCACTCCTCTTTGTCTTCGGCAGCAATTTTCTTTGTGGCAAGGTTTTCGATGGCATAGGCATCGACTTCTTTCGGACTTTTGCCGGCATAGTCATCGCCATGATGTTTGTTAGTGTCCCCTTCCTTATTGATTCGGCTAAGGAGGGCTTCAAAGCTGTGGATGTCAGGTTGGAGAAGGTAGCTAGGACTTTGGGGGCCTCACCCTGGAGGGTATTCCTCCGAATTTCCTTGCCTTTAGCGTGGAGAAGCATCTTCTCGGGTTCAGTGCTCATGTGGGCTCGTGGCTTGAGTGAGTTTGGTGCCATCGTCATTATAGCTTATAGCGCCTCGTTTCTTGGGTGGAACACAAAAGTACTCCCCATCTTAGTCGCCGATCGGTTTGACTTTGGGTTGTATTACACTCTACCGGTAGCAGCTCTGGCAATCCTTATCTCCCTCATTGCCTTTATCGCACTTAGGTCAATAGCCTATAGAGGAGAAAAACCATGATCACCATAAAGAACCTAAGGGTTAATCTAGGTGGTTTTTTGCTTCAGAACATCAATCTCGATATCAAGTCAGGAGAATATTTCATCATCCTAGGACCCACAGGTGCAGGAAAAACCGTGCTTCTGGAGGCTATTGCTGGGCTCTATCCAGTCCTTGAAGGTGAGGTCTGGACTGACGGTAGGGAAGTTACCAGACTTAATCCGGAGAAAAAGGGAATGGGGATTGTTTATCAAGACCAGGCTCTTTTTCCTCACCTTTCGGTGGAGGAGAACATTGCCTTTGGATTAAAGGTGAAAAAGTGCTCTAAGGAGGAGAGGAAGGCGAAGATAGCTGCTATGGCTGAGACGGTGGGAATTCCACATCTGCTAAAGAGAAGCCCTGTCACTTTGAGTGGCGGTGAGAAGCAAAAGGTGGCGCTAGCGCGGGCGCTAGTTATTGAGCCTAAGGTGCTTTTGCTTGACGAACCCTTAGGCGCTCTGGACCCTGAGACCAGGGAAAGGATGCAAAGAGAATTGAGGGAGGTGCACCGCCGGGTGAAGGTTACCACTATCCATGTGACGCATGATTTTGAAGAAGCAGTCGCGCTGGGGCATCGGGTTGCTGTGCTGAACGATGGCTCAATAGCCCAGGTGGGAACTCCAGAGGAGTTCCTGCATCACCCGAGTTCGGAATTCGTAGCTAGATTTGCTCTGTCACGAAATATCTTTACCGGCAGGGGTGAGGATGGGGAAAATGGCCATGCCCTTATCGATATCGGGGGTGTGAGACTGAGGGCTGTAACCGAGTCCAGGGGCGAAGTACGCCTTTCCCTTCGCCCCGAAGATATCCTCATTTCTCGAGAACCGCTTCAATCGACAGCTAGAAATTGCTTTCAAGGTACGGTAACCGAGATCGCCGATAGAGGCTCAGTTGTCTATGTCACAGTAACTTTGCCACCAGATTTTGTCTGCCTGATTACACGCCAGGCGCTCGATGAACTTGAGCTGAAAGAGGGGGTAAGAGCATGGATCACATTTAAAGCTTCTGCAATTCACGTTTTCTAGAAGTTTGGGACACAGGAGGTTCTAATGAAACGCATAGTAGCAAAAGTAGTTCCAATTATTATGGCTTTGACCTTGATTGTAACAGCCTTTGGCTGTGGTCCACAGGCGGAGACGCTAACAATTTCTCATGCGGGAAGCCTAAAGGTGCCGTTCGAGCAATTGAAAGCCGAGTTTGAGAGACAAGATCCAAACGTCGATATCGTGCTTGAATCGGGGGGAAGTGCTGAGATAATAAGCAGAGCAATAGCACAGGAGGAAGCTGGTGAAAGTCCACCGGACATAATCGCTTCCGCAGATTATGCCCTTATCCCTGAGAGGCTGTACGATGATGGCTACGCCGATTGGTATATCGCCTTTGCCCGAAACAAAATGGTGCTTTGCTACCGTGATGATGCGCCTGGTTCTGAGGATATGGCAAGTGGCAGACGCACGTGGTACGATGTGCTCAGAACTGCCCCGGTGAGCTATGGGCACAGTAATCCTGATGATGATCCTTGCGGCTACAGAACGCTCCTGGTCATCCAGTTGGCTCAGAAGTATTACCATGATGAAGCTGCTGACTTTGGTCTCACCTCTGACCCCAATGCTGATGGGCTTTATGACGTCCTCATTCCGGGAGCTGAGCATGAACGGGGCAGAACTGGTGGCATAAGTGATGCTAGGCCTGGTGGGAGCGAAGAAATAGTGAGTAAGAAGTCAGTTGACCTCATTATTGCGCTTGAGACAGGCGATCTGGATTATGCCTTTGAATACCGTTCGGTAGCTGTGCAACATGGATTGAATTTCATTGAGCTCGATGATCACATTAACCTCTCCAAAACGAGTATGGAACTGCCTGGTGTGGAGGACTTCTACAAGGAAGCATCTGTGGAGATTATGAAGATGCCTGGTCCTCCTCCCACTTATGCTGCTAAGCATGGCAAGCCCATCGTATATGGCATCACCATACCTCTGCATGCGGAAAACAAAGACCTTGCTGTGGAGTTTATTAAGCTTCTTCTTTCTGAAACAGGGAGAAACATAATGGAGGCAGAAAGCGGTCAGCCATTTATCGAGCCGATAATATGTGACCATCCTGAAAACCTGCCTGCCGGGCTAAAGGAGGTGCTGTAAGTGTCATTGCAAGCCAAGCGAAGCAACCTCATACAAGCAGTACAATCATGGGATTGCATCGGCACCTTATGGCGCACAGCCAATAGGGGGGAAACATGGGAATCCTTGATGACTTAGTCTCCAGCTTGGGTGAAGACAGCGCCGTGCGTGAGGTACATGCTTGCGTCTTCTGGACGGCGGTAGTAAGCCGAAATTGCGGATTGGCGTCCACGTTCCATGAAGACCATCCACATCACAGAGCAGTAACAAACGTGGGAAGTTTAACCCAAAAATCGGCATTAGAGCTAGCAGAATACGCTAATTCGGACAACCTTTTGGAGGCATCTATTGGAATGGCAGCCATCAACTCGTTGATAGACATCGATGAATCTAAATGCACTGAGCAAAATGCCTTTGATATTCTGGCAGAGAGAGGAAGGGGTAAGAATATCGCTTTAGTGGGTCACTTTCCCTGGGTTTCGAGATTGGGAAAACTAGCAAGGAAAGTCTGGGTTATCGAGCAAAAACCGCAAAAGGAGGAGTTGCCAGCGGAGGCAGCGGAAGAAATACTGCCTCAAGCTGACGTGGTCGGCATCACAGGAACTTCGTTCATAAATCACACCGTAGAGAAGTTGTTACATCTAAGCAAGAACGGCATTATTGTCGTGATAGGGCCTACTAGCCCTCTGTCGCCCGTTTTGTTTGATTGGGGCGTGGATGTCATTGCGGGCGTTAAGGTGGTTGAGCCAGAGAAGACAATTCGCTCCATAAGCGAAGGCGCGATTTTCGGCCAGGTGGAAGGCGTGAAGCTTGTGACTATGTGTAAAGGGGGATCAAATGACCCAGCTTTTTGATTCTTTTCGACGCGGCATAAATTACCTTCGGATCTCAGTCACCGATAGATGCAACCTGCGCTGTATATATTGCATGCCATCCGAGGGTGTCCCACTGATACCACACGGCGATCTTCTCTCCTATGAAGAGATTTGCGCCGTGGTCCAAGGAGCGGCAGAATTGGGCGTAACGAAAGTGAGGCTTACCGGCGGTGAACCGCTGGTCAGATCGCAGTTGCCCAAACTCGTTCGAATGCTTTCGCGGATAGAGGGAATTGACGAGATATCTTTGACCACAAATGGAGCGCTCCTTAAGAACTATGCTATGGAACTCAAGGAAGCAGGCTTGAAGCGAGTTAATGTAAGCTTGGACACGCTTAAAGCTGATAGATTTCGGCATATTACACGCGTGGGAGAGCTGGGAGACGTCCTTGATGGAATTGAGGCAGCGATGGATAGTGATCTTCGCCCGGTCAAAGTAAATGCGGTAGTGATGCGAGGTATAAATGATGATGAGGTGCTCGACTTTGCTAACATGACTTACAAAGAAGGATGGCATGTTCGCTTCATTGAACTCATGCCTTTTACCGGCGTAACCGAACTCGTACCATCGACGGAATTGCGACGGCGTATTGAGTTGCTCGGCTCGCTCAAGCCCTGTTGGCCTGTCACTGGCAACGGCCCTGCAAGGTATTTCCGTTTGCCTGAAGCTAGAGGCACCATAGGCTTCATTAGCTCCATGACAGAGCCTTTTTGTTCTGGTTGCAATCGAATACGCCTTACTTCATGTGGGCGCTTATGCCCTTGCCTTTTGTCGGATGATGGAATTGACTTAAGGGAGCCCTTGCGCAGCAATGCTTCAATACGGGAGATCAAGCACTTAATTCTGAGAGCAGTTGCTTCGAAGGCGGAACATCATCATTTGGGGGATGGCGCCGTCTTGATGAAGCGAAAAATGTATCAAATTGGAGGTTGAGAATGGAGTCAGGGCGAATCCATATGATAGACGTTACCCAGAAAGAAGAAACAGAACGCCAAGCGGTGGCAAAATGCAAGGTGAAGTTGAAGCCTGCAACTCTGGAACTTATTCGTGGAGGTGCGATAGCGAAAGGAGACGTTTTTGCTGTAGCCCAGACAGCCGGGATTCTGGCAGCGAAAGAAACCCCTCGTCTTATACCTCTATGTCATCCACTGCTACTTACCAACGTTGCAATCGAGTTTCACGTTCTCCAGAATGCTGGCTTCATTGAAATTGCTGCCACAGCTAAGGGCATTGGGAAAACGGGATTTGAAATGGAGGCATTGATTGCGGTGTCCATAGCGGCTCTAAACATTTATGATATGTGCAAAGCAGTAGACAAGAGCATGACTATCGAGGGAATTCACTTGGTGAAGAAGAGTGGGGGCAAAAGCGGAGTCTATCTTGCCACCGAGTAAAGCCGGGGCAATAATATGTCTAAGACGATGGCAACTTTCCTGGCCCCGGAAGGCGAAACTGGAGAGAAGCTATCAGGATACAGATGACGCTGAAGCTTGCGGGGGGACATACTCGAGGGAATAGCTTGCCCGGCTAACTTAGGATAGAATGCTCCAAGTTGTATCTTGCGATGGAGGCTCATTTCACGGCGGAAACAATTCTTGACGTTGCGAGGGGGGGGTTATTCCTGCACATCTAATATCTTATGCGAAAATCGCTGCATTCGCCTGAATAGTCTGCCCAGTTTGTTTCTAACTTCGTAACCCGAGCGCCAGGCGGCCCTATCTCTAGTTGTTCTACTAGCTTATCAAGCTGCCTCTTCTCTCCCTCAGCTTTAACCGCCACGACATCACCACTAGGCAAGTTGCGCACATAGCCTTTCAATCCCAATTGTTTGGCCATATCGTAAACAAAGTAGCGGAAGAAGACGCCCTGGACGCGGCCATGAACCGTGGCTGATAGATGAGCCATTTGCGCCATTTCAAAGCTTCAAAACTATTGCCTGAGCCTGGTCCAGTCGACTTAGACCTGCCTGGTGAGCTAGCTCCACTGCTTCCCGCAATTCTGCTTTTGATATGCGCACTGCCAAGCTCGGGATCTCATGGGCTTTGTAGCAAGGATGATATTGAGCCATGATGTTGACATAAGTATTTGCAGAGATTTCCTTGGCAATGAAGTCAACCACGTCCTTGGTTCCCGCTAAGCCCTTGGGCAAAACGAGGTGGCGTACTAGGAGCCCTCGTTGGGCTACTCCCTCCTGGCTTGTTTGTAGATCGCCTACCTGTCGATGCATCTCTCTAATTGCTGCTTTGTTCACTTGGGGATAGTTCTCAATTCCTGATAGTTCTCTGGCAATATTTTCATCGCCGTATTTCATATCGGGCATATAGATGTCCACAATGCCATCGAGTATGCTCAATGTTTCCACGGAATCATAGCCACCAGTGTTATACACAAGTGGAACATGTAGTCCCGATTCTACTGCTATGTCCAATGCCTCCAAAATTTGGGGGACTACATGGGTTGGCGATACCAGATTTATGTTGTGACAACCTCGCGCTTGAAGGGAAAGCATCATCAAAGCTAGCTCTTCTTTGCTAACCCTTTCACCTTCGCCCAGCTGGCTTATGGAATAGTTCTGGCAGAAAAGGCATCTAAGATTGCAATTAGTGAAGAATATGGTACCCGAGCCATATTTGCCCACTAATGGTGACTCTTCGCCGAAATGCGGACCGCAGCTTGACACCATGGCTTCGTTAGCAGTGCGACATTTGCCTGCGTCGCCATCCAAACGGTTAGTGCCACAACAACGAGGGCAAACGCGGCAAGTCTCCAATAGAGCCCTGGCCGCCTCCACTCGCTCTGCTAGCTTGCCGCTACGGCAAAGTTCTAAATATGCTGCCACCCGTTATTCTTCAACCGTTGGCTCTTTTTTGCCCTTCTTAATTACCTCGGCCTCAACTTGGGGCGAGAGTTCAGAGATCGGTTTTGTTTTTTTAGCCGCCCTCTTAGTTTTCTTGGGTTCTTTCCAGGCATAATCCCTTTTACCCATAGCTACACCTCAATTTCTCCCATGCTATCCTCGCTGCCTCTACTTCAGCAGCTTTCCTACTCTTTCCCGTCCCCCTAGCCAATACGTCTCCTTCTATCACAACCTCAACTGAGAATTGTGGGTCATGGTCCGGACCGCTGACTTCAGCCACGCGATAATTTGGCGTTAGCTGTGTTTGCTTTTGAAGGGACTCTTGCAATAATGCTTTGTAGTTGGGGCTTATCGCCCCTGCTCTTGTTCTCTCCAGAAGTGGCTTGAGTTGCCTGAGGACGAATTCCTTAGCTACATCTAACCCTTGGTCAAGGTATATGGCTCCGATTAGCGCTTCCATGGCATTCGCCAGATTGCTTTGTCTCATTCTCCCTCCGGTTGCCTCCTCACCCCGCCCCAGGAGAAGCCAATCACCAAGCTTGAGTGAGGAAGCCACCTCATTCAAACTCTCGCGACAAACCAGAAAAGCACGAATCATGGTCAGATGTCCTTCAGGTAGTTCCGGAAATTCCATATGAAGACTTTCAGCCACTATGAACCCAAGAACAGCGTCGCCTAGAAACTCAAGGCGCTCATTGCTAGGCAAGGAGAAATCGGAATTCTCATTAAGGTAAGAACTGTGCACAAAGGCTTGCTCCAATAAGGACAGGTCATTGAAACGAACCTCCAAAGTCCTTTGGCAACTATCCCAGTCAGTCACACCAGCCTCTTTCACAAGTATAACAAGGAAAACTCAGCTACCTCAACTTCCTGCAATGACACTTCTTGCCGCCACTTATGTTATCCAGTACAATTTACTTTGTTGGGGATTAGTCTAGCGGTAGGACGACTGACTCTGGATCAGTTAGGCCAGGTTCGAATCCTGGATCCCCAGCCATGAAAGGATGGGAGTGTAACCATGGACACTTGGACAAAGGAGCAGGTCGACGAAGAGCTTCGCCGAAGAGGCTGGTATCAGAGCGAACGGCCGATCCAGGGAGGGATTCAATATTTGCTGACGGATGGTACCCCGATCGATTGGTATCAGAGCACTGGTAAGCTTGTTGTCCGCGGGAGAGAGACTTCATTGAAGCAAGAAGCAACCAAGGTTTTCGAAGGCGTCAGCAGAGTAACACCCTCTGCTGTGCCAGAAGTCCCCAAAGTTGCTGTGCAACCATCCCCTACGCGTGTATTTATCGTATATGGCCATGACAGCTCTGCTAGAGATGAACTGGAGCTTATTCTCCGCCGCCTGAAGCTGGAGCCTATCATCCTCCAGAATTTGCCTGCTACTGGAGAGACGCTCATCGAAAGATTGGAAAACCTAACGACGGCAGATTTCGCATGCGTATTGCTTACGCCTGATGACGAGGGATATCCGCGTGGTTGTCCAGAAGAGAAGAAGCCGCGAGCGCGGCAGAATGTCGTTCTGGAGCTCGGCATGGTGCTAGCCAAGTTAGGGCGTAGCCATGTGGCAATCCTCGTGAAGGGTGATAACATGGAGAGACCCTCGGATATTAACGGTCTTATTTACATCGGATTTCAGGAACATGTCAGTGAGATCACGCCTCGGTTAGGCGCGAGCCTTCAACAAGCTGGTTTCAATATTCAGGTGAAAGATTTGATATCTTGATGTCAGAACACGAGGCAATGAAAGAGTTCAAGCACGTAACTATTTACACCGATGGCGCTTGTATTGGGAATCCCGGCCCCGGTGGATACGGAGTCGTGATTCTATATCAAGACCATAGGAGAGAGCTATCAGGGGGGTATCGCAAGACCACCAATAATCGCATGGAGATAATGGCCGCAATCGTTGCATTAGAGGCTTTGAAGGAGAGATGTAGGGTAACCTTATACAGCGACTCTCAGTACTTGGTCAAGGCAATGTCACAAGGTTGGGCAAAGCGATGGCAGGCGAATGGCTGGATGCGCAACAGAAGAGAACGAGCATTGAACCCTGACTTGTGGGAAAGGCTCTTAGAATTATGTGACCACCATGAGGTTGATTTTGGATGGGTCAAGGGGCATGCAAAAAGCCCTGAGAACTTGCGCTGTGATGAGCTGGCTATGAGCGCTGCTCAACAGGCGGACCTACTTGCTGATCATGGCTATGCGGATATGCTTCAATTCCCGGCAGCTTGACTTTCCCCTCGCTTACCGCGCACCACCTCTTCCGTCCATAATTGGTAGTGTTCCCCCATAGCTTCTTGTCTAGCATTCAACATCTGATGAAGCGGGAGGTCTTCGAAGGAGCCGTGGTATCTGACGTACTCGATATGTGGCTTGCCATCTTGGTTTGCCGGATGAAACGTAGCATCATTCTTCGCGTCAAAATCCACAGGGATGATTCGGTGTTTCCTACACATCTCGAGATCGAATATGGGCGTGACCCTAATCCAGGTATCATTGAGATACAGCTCAGTGAATCCGTGGTATACCAGCAAGTTTGTGCCGTGGATTTCCAGAAACTTCTCAGGGAGGAGATGATTCATGATATCGGCAAAGCCTAGGCGCGCCGGCATATCAATTGCTCGGGCCAATGCAGTCATAAGCACAGCTTTCTGTACACAGTAACCTTCTCCCTTTTGCAGAATTGTGCTGGCCTTGTAATGCTCTATGAGGTCGAAAGGCACATACATATTGTACTTAATTTGGTCTCTAACAAAATAGAATAGGCTTCTAGCTTTATCCGCAGGGTCTTCTTGCCCTTTGGTCAGTTCCCAAGCCTTTCCCTTTACGGAGGCGTTATCCGAATCAATAGTGGAGGTAGGCTCAAGATACCTTTCTAGTTGTTCCATTGTTGCCCCTTTCTAACTTAGCTTACCAATTCAAGTGGTTCAACACAAGCTGTAGGTTTATCAGATCCTGATAACACGCCACGAATCCTCTATTCCAGGAGTCGCATTGCTTGTTATCCAGAGCCCATTATGATACATTTTGCAAGTTGCCTTTACGTGTGGCGCATTCGTCTAGGGGTTTAGGACACCTCCCTCTCAAGGAGGAGATCACCGGTTCGAATCCGGTATGCGCTACCAAAGCCCCTTTTATCGCCTTTTTCATAGCTAAATTCACCCCGAAGACGGTTGCTTTTTCGAGTTTTGCTAACGGATTGCTAACGGATTCTCTCAACGGCTTCATTTTCACGCCTGTGATTAAGCAGCTCGTCAAATCGTTCTGCAGCCGCTTGCTGAAGGCCCGGGGTAACGTGGGAATAAGTGTCCAGCGTCATCTGGATACTGGCATGGCCTAACCTTTCCTGGACTATCTTGGGGTGTATTCCCTGTTTCAGCATAAGGGAGGCATGGGTGTGCCTGGCATCGTGAAGGCGTATGACTTTGACGCCAGCACGGGCAGCAAGGATTGCCCAGGCACGGGTAATGGTATTAGGCCGAAGGGGCTTTCCTTCTAAGGTGCCGAATACCAGGTCATTATCTGATAGCGGTAGGCCCAGCATGATTCCCTCCAGCTTGCACTTCTCGTAATGGTCATGAAGTACCAGAAAGGCGGACGGCGATAGAGCAATGGTGCGGCGGCTCCTGGTCGATTTCGGCTCGGTGAAGACATAACTGCCGTCCTTCAAGTGGTGTAGACCACGGTTAACGTATATCTGGCTTAGTATGAAGTCTATGTCCTGCCAGCGCAATCCTAGAAGCTCTGACCGCCTCATACCGGTGTATAGGGCGGTATGGAATAGGGCATAGTAAGGGCCACCTTTGGCAGCTTCAAGGAATCGGGCTATATCATCCTCGTCCCATATCTGCATGTCTGTGCGTCTAACCCGGGGCACGTCAACACTATCGGCCACGTTGCGATTTAGGAGCCCCCACTTGATTGCCGTCTGCAGTGCCTTGTGTATCACGCCGTGGTGATACCTTACAGTTCTGGCGCTAAGACCCTCATTCAACTTCAAGGTATAATGCCTCTGAAGGTGCTCTGGCTTTAGCTGTGTCAATGTTATGCCGCCCATATCGGGTATTAGGTGTTTACGAATCAGGCCCCGGTACCGCTCAAAGCCACGCGGTGATAGGTTAGGTTTGGCGTAGTCCTCTAGCCACTTTTCAATATACTCTCGAAATGTAGTCTTCCCTGGCTTCATGAAGGTGCCAGTGTCAAGCTGGTGAAGCACCTCTGAAAGCCTACACTCAGCCTCCCTTTTTGTACCTTTGACACTAAGCCATTGATGCTTATATTTCCCTGTTTGGGGATCAGTCCCCAGGGGAATGACTATGCTGTAGCTATTCCTGCCCCTCTTTACTATTGAGCCTCTCATTTGATTTGACCCCCTTCCAGCGTTTGGTTTCCCAATAAGGGCTGCGGCACTTCGGGCAAGTCTGCGGCCTCTGGGGCTTTCGTGGCACCCAGACATGACCACAACGCAAGCACTTAAAGGTGACTAACTCTATTTCGTCCACGTGCTGATTATATTCGTATATGTATAGTTTGTCAATAGGTTTGGGCTGAAAAATGAAAGGAATATAGCCATGCTTGGATGCTTCTCGGACATCTTGAACATATTGCGCCGGAGGGCTATTTTGCCCTGTACCCTATGGAGAGTAAAGAACTCCGCAAAAGACTGTCCCTTCTCCTCTTTAAGGCGCCGCTCTAACGTATCTACATAGACGTGAAACCAGTCAGCTATCTCTATTAGGGAATATGCCTTTTTTAGACCTCTCATTTGTGTCATTTCCCGTAGCCCCTAGGATTGGTGACGCCATGCTTGGTTAGCTCTTATCGCAAAGCTGCTGTTGCCAACTTTCTTGCGTTCTTAGCCTTGCTGTTCCTTCTTTTTTGAGTGACCTTGGCTCGCCTTTCACCACGCTGCTTAAGCCACTGCGTTTCTGATTGGAAATTGTCCGGGTCAGCGCCCTTGAGGCTCTTGGTCGTTCTATTCAGGGACTCAAGCATCTTCACGCTAAAGAAGCCATCGTCGGCGGTCAGTCCCAATTTAGAAATGCGCTTTTGTTTTCTGATCCAGGCCAAACTCTGGAATTGCCTGGCCCGACAGAGGTCTTCGTCAGCATACCAGACCCCATGCTCCATGGCATTTTTCTGGAGTGGACACAAAGGGGCTTCGCAGGTTTCAAATGATTTGCACTCGATTACCTTTTCAATCATGGTTGTCCTCCGATGGTTTCAGATAGTCTTCGGTTTCTTCTGAAACGTGTTTCCTAAACTGACAATCGTCAGGGGGAAATGCGCACGAGAACGGCTTTGCGGAATCGGTGCGTAGGGTGCATACACCATCACATTTGATACATGGTAAAAGGGGGGGAGGGGGTATATCGCTATCGGTAAGTGGTGTCAACATGCCAACCCCATCATTTTCAAAGCTAAAATCGGTGACACGTTCATTGTCAACAGCGTCAGCTCTGTCAACGCTCAATATCGGTAAGCCTTCGGTCTCTGGCATAGGCTCGCCCAGCGCATAGTCTGCGGGGTGATATTTGCGCTGCTCACGGTTGACTAGCCATCCTAGCCTAATTGCCTTAAGTGCCTTACGGCTGACCCCTTTGACATCCATGCCTAATTCCTTTGCCAGCATGGTATTTGTTATCTGCTCCCCCTCACCCCCCTTTGCGTCAAGCGATTTCACAGCTTCAACTAACTTCCTAACCTCGCTTGTGGCACCAGTGCTAGAGTCAATATACATGTCGTTTACGACATTGCGCACCATCTCATAGTCGGCCAGGGTAGCCACAAGGCGCCCCTCATTATCAGTTGCCCGCCAATGGTGGCGGATAATAGCACAGGACTTAATCAAACTCAGAAGACGTGCGAAGTCCCTTAAGATGCGGGGTGCCGAAGCCATTCTACCCATTGCTTTGGCGAGTTCTTCAGCAAAGGGCACTAATACTGCTACAGGGGCTTTCATTTGCAGGTAGGCTTGAAAAGCCACAAGCGCCCCATCTAGCGGCTTTGAGCCGTCAACCTCTAATGTCGCTTGCGTTTCAAGTGCCGCTCTGATTTGCTCTTTACTGTCGCCAATCTCCAAAGTGAAAAGCCTGGTCATTAGTTGCGTCCCCAGGGACCGTGTACTCGTCGTGATTAGGACTGTCGGCCCAGGTTTATCCACTTTCCGCACAGTGTAGTCCCCGGTGTCTTTATTGCGAATCGTAACTTCATAGTGCAGATTATGGTCTTGAAGTAAGTTTCTAATCGCACTAGCCGCTGGATTATCTTCGCCCGCTGGCAGGCTGTCTGCCTCTGCGAATACCAGCACCCGGTGCTGAAGGTCCTCGTCGTTATAAATGATGGCTCGGGGTGAGCCTGCTTCTATTTGGTAATATGCTTCCTTTGGCAACTGAGCCAGAATCGTATCTAACGTGTAATTTTTCCCGCTAGAGGATGGGCCTTCTAGCAATAGGTGGACTGGCATCGCACCTTTGCGCATTGCCAGCAATCGGCTTGTCACTGCCAGATATGTAGTCATGGGAGGTTTGAGGTCACCGCCATAGCCTTGCCCTCGGATTGCGTCCTTTACTAACTCTAGAGGATCGTCGGCCTCGATAACCGCCTTCGCTTCGTTATAAAGCTGAGCCAGACGTTCATTGTCATACCAGGCCTTTAGCACTTGGCCTGATTCGGCTTTGGCCTTCAATTCCTTTATCAAATCAGGGACACTAAGGCCCTGGATATGAGCTTCGCTAATGTCCTTTATCCCTTCTGGCGCCTGGATGTACCACAGGTCAGGGGCACTTGCGAGTAGCCGAAAGGTAAAATCTTCAGCACATGGCTCTTGCCAGACATACACTTCAAGCCCTTTCAGATAGTCGCCCCAGGACGGCGGCCATATGCCCTTCCCTGGAGCACCTAGCACTGGCATATCGTGAAGCCATGCCGTCCAGCAATCGGTTTCACCTTCCACTACTAGCACCCACCCAGCTTCTCTAATCTTGGCTATCCTGTTCAAGCCATAAGGTTTAGCCTGGTCACCTTTCCGCCACTTGAAACGGGAATCACCCGTCAGCGCCAAACGGAAGCGCACGGCAAGTTCCTGTCCATCTTCACCATAGTATGGTATGCGGACGGCAGGCTGACCGTTATACTTGAAATCGCTGACTCCCTTGGATTTTAGGAAATCTACTCCCAATCGCTTTGCCTCTGCCAAAGCCTGAAGGTTGACACCGTTGACACCTATGCCAACAGGATTGTCAACACTATTTCGTATCTGTTTTCGTGTACAGTTGACATGTTGACAGCCTTGACCGATGGTTGAATACCCCCCTATACCATCATCTGAATAGGTCAAACTGTCAAAGCCTAGCGCCTGGCAAATATCGGCATAACTATGCTTTCCGCCCTGGCATATTGCAAGCGCCTTGTCGCCAGCATCCTTTAAGGTGAGATGTCCCTTGGGCGTGTTATGCCCCGGACAAGGGCAGGATGCTATCCACTGATCCCCGCTTTGGCGGGCATCTGGCAGCTTGGAAAGAACGTCATTGAAGTTGCGAGGTTTGGTCATAGCTCACCCCCTTCCTGTACGAGCGTCAAGCGCCGCTTGAGCCGGCACTCTGGGCACCGTTTGGGTGTGCTTAACCCTTTAGAGGCGAAGTAAATCTGCTCACCTCTGGTGAAGGTGAAGTGGCGTCCGCATTCAAGACATTCAAGTATTTGGTCTCGAAAATTGAGAGTGGTAACTTTCCTTGATTCCATTTAAGACCTCCATTACGCTTAGTGTTTAGTTTTCTTTCAGCTTGCTATCACCCTGAAGCAGCCGTTCAATGGCTAGCTTTGAGCAAACTAGCCGCTTCCGACCTAGGCGGATTAAGCCGGGCAGCTCACCCCTTGCTGCCAGTTCGTATGCAAGATTCCGACTTATGCCTAGCGTCTCCGCTACTTGAGTAATACTCATGGTTTTTCTTTCCATTTATATACCTCCTGTTTACTTTCTTGGTCACAAAAAAAGGGCGACTTACGGATAATCCGCGAAGTTGCCCTTTATGAATCAGGCTTACACCCTATCTATCTACCTACATATGTCACCTCCTGCGATTATTCTTGGGAATAAAAAAAGGCGGGTGAGCTATACTCCCCGCCTTTGTGTGCCTGTTTTCGGGCACAACTATCCCGAGATAACCTAGTCTATCACAGTTCGTAATTCTTCTCAACTTTGCCAACTATGAGCGCAGTCTAGTCGTGTTCTCTGCCAATTCGTAGCTAAATTTGGGTGGAAATCACATACAATTTTACTCGTAGATTGGCAACATGCCTTGACAATCTCTTATTGAGGGGGCATACTTTGAGAGTGGTTATGCAGAGGAACTATCCAGACTACAAGAGAATATCTCAGATTGAAAAGGAATTATCCGAAATTAAGCGTAAGATAGAGAAAGCACATTACTGGGACGAAGAAGACTCTGACAAAGAGGACGATTTAGAGGAGGAACTGGATCAACTGATAATGGGGGAGAGGGTGGAAGTGGAAGGCAAGTCCTGCAAAGAAAACCATTGCTCTGGCGGTCCCGTTTACTATCCGGGAAAGGTTCACCATTTAGATGGTAATCACAACAATGACTCGATTGGGAACCTGGCTATGGTTTGCCCATACTGCCAGGCACACATCTTATTGTCCATAAACACCCCGGAGAATATAGGGCTACTAAAGGCGAGAGGCTTATCCAACGCTGACATTGGAAGGCACTTAGGTATATCCAGGGAAAGGGTACGGCAGTTATACAATGAATACAAGGCAAAAGAGATGGGGCTAACCGCTAACATAAATGATTTGGTTAAGAAAGCGCAAGAATGGGAGAAGTTCAGGAAGTTCAAAAAGAATAAGAAAGGACGTTATACTGGCCCACGGAAGGGGAAACGCCTTACTGATAGGCGAACGTTAAAGAAGCGTATCATCGCAGAATTGAATAGCAGAAGGAAAGGCAAGTAGAAGATATTGCTAACATGTTTTGAGAGGCAGGCGGTGAAGATGCCCTGCTTCCATCCTATTTTATTGGTTCAGTCACGCCCTGTGTGTGGGGAACACCCTATGGGGTGAGGCTTGAGGGTCAGGGTTACCAACTTTCAATATCTCAGCGACAGTGAAAGGCCACCCCTTAGAGGCAATTCAATTTTTTGCCCCCCGTCTAGGAGCACTTTATCATTTGCGAAGGGGGCACCCACCTTTGGTTTGGCTTTACGCCACAGAGAATAGAAAATAGCTATGAATTAGCTATGAAACCACGTCCTACTCGTGCATTTACGTCCATAATAAATGGTGGCTTTACAGGTAAGACGGGCAATTGCCACTCGCATGGTCTTCTATTTGAGGGTCGTCAAGTGTATGATTATGGTGCCGTGGGCAAAGCTCTAGCGACACGTGGCGGGAGGCTACGTTGAGAAGATGGAATGCTAGGCAATGGTTCTACTTTGTCCTTTGCATTGCGGTGGCAGTACCAGTAATCGTCTTACCAGCGGTCGTTAATCACCACCTTACGGTGTGGCATTACGTGGAGTACGTGGACAAGGACAATCCTCCCCTTGGCAAACCCGAAGCAGGACGGTATCCGGTATACTGCTATCAGACAGGTGAGATTGTAGAGGGGCCACCTGCCGGCCGCAGCGCTGGGTATGCCATGGAGTGTGTGCCAGCGCAAAACACTCCACGCTGGATTAAGTTCTATCAAGAAGATAATGCTTTTGGTCTATTCCTGCTTGGAGGCATAGTTTGGATAGTTTTAGGCAGCTTAATCTCTAGGGAGACTAGGAAAAGGGAACAATGGCTTTTAAGAACCGACCCAGACCGTTACTGGGAAGAGATTGAAAAGAAGAGGTAAGAACGCCTAAGTTTGTAACTTCTGTGGAAAAGCCAGCCCGCCCCAGCCGTCACCACTGGCGATAAGCCAGCTACGAAACCACGTCCTAGCTGCGCATTTACCTCTGCAATAAATGCTCGTTTTACCTATAGAACTGAGAATTCCCACTCGTAAGCATAGTAGATAAATAACAAAATAATTCCTACCAAATATCGCCTGAGTTGGTATGCTTGCCCATAAGGTATTCTATGTAGATTCGCTTAAGAGTATAATTGAGACTGACCGAGGTCAAAATGCCACTCGTACTCTACGCAATTGGCTTCCTAGTATGCTATTTCCTCTTCCATTTGTCTTGGTGGCTCTCGTTACTTATAGCCTTTGCTGCGCCTGCTATCCTTGGCTTAGTGATGTTCCTCGTTGGCGTCCCACTTGGAGGCGCTATGCTTGGTATAGAAGCACTCATTAACAGGATAAGAGGTCACAGACGAAAACGACGCCTTCACGATGATGGAGTGAAAACTTACGGAAGCGTGGGCCAGCAAGAAAGCTGGGACGTGCCTTTGTTGACGACAGACCCTGAGTCGTTCGTCTTGCATGCGATAACTAGCGGATTGCACACCAGTGCAGAGCTAAATGAACAGGGCAACGTCATGGGTTGGTCGGCCGCAGCAATAGGTAGCGCTGTCTCTAACCTCATACAGGCTGGGCGAATAGAAAGCGTTGGCCCCGGCGTCTATTTGGTAGTGGAGCACGGTGGTGCAACCCAGACAGCAGAGGTCCAGCCAGCGCTCCCATTGGAGCTCGAAGTTGAGAAACAACGCAAGAAAACGTCTAATGCCCTAGGTATTTGGAGTTTGGTGTTAGGCATTGTTGGCTTATTTCTGTGGCCGGCTGGAATTGCAGCAATCGTTCTGGGAGCCTTACAGTTCAAGCGCCACGTTTCTAAGTGTGCGATAGCAGGATTTACCTTGGGTATTGTTGACATGGTGCTCTTTCTTGTAGGTTTAGTGCTTGTACCATTCTTGGGCTATTACACACCTCTCTCTCCTCCAGTGTAGTTTAGTCCACCTGAAACTAGTTATTCGCTCTGCAATGTCTTCTATTTGGGGGGGGTGAAGGTATAATGAGTCTAAGGGAAGCGGGAATAGGAGAATATGTGGCTGTTAGTGCTAGCAATAATCTTAATGTTCCTGGGCACATTTTTCGGTTCTTACCTTGCAGAGGCTTACACGACTTCCTTCAACGTTGCTACACCTGCTAAGGCAACTTCGATGGCACTAGCACTTGGTGGCATTGTGGCATTGTTCATCGCAACGAATTGGACAATCGGCCTCGTCGGTATAGGCGGAGAGTTGTTACTGTTTTCACTGTTCCGGGTGTTTTGGCATAAACGGTTGAGCCCAGACAGAAAAGGAGACTGATGTCGACTCGATATGCTCCGACCCATCCAGCCATCCGATTCGGAGGGGCACAATGAGTAGCAGCTCGCACAGGCCACGGCTTCTTGTTTATCTAGCAGCGGAACCTATGGCGGGTATCTGGAAGAAAGATTTCCTAGGGCGCCCCCACGTTGTTTTGCTACCTTTCCTAATCATGGGCTACGGTCTATACATGATGGGAATAGCGATAGGACATGCTCAGCGTAGCAAGCTTGAAACTCTACTTAGCTTGTTGTATGACAGACCTCCGAAAGAAGGCGAACTCGAATCACTCACTAACGATCTTGTTAACCTTATTGAACAACGACTTGACAGTTATCGTAGCAGCTATGGGAAGGAGCCAGATTCCTTTGCTGATTTGTTCATTAGGACAGAGCTCAAGGACAATGGTCTTACCTTTGAAATGCCGCCAAAGAGTTTCGAAAAGGCAGCTAAAGCGAAGTTGCTGTTGAAGACAGAGCCTGGACCTCTATTTGAGGCCGAGATGTTCATCTTGGAAGGGATTGCATTCGGAGCTAGTTTTCCTGAATTAACTGAAAACTTGTGGAAGAGGAGTTACGAAACTGACTTGAGCGAATGGCAGAAGTGGCGGACAAGAGGATTGGATATCCCAGAACAACCTGAGCCTATCACCTTGGAGGAGGCAGAGCGGGATTTTCTTCATGTGGTAGCAGTCTATGTGTCGCAGTATGTTCCAGAACTCATGAAGCCCTTAGGGCTGCAACTAACGTAAATGCCTAACCGAATAACGCTTTATCTTTCGCCAGAGGAGCAGTTGGGCAAGGTGGGTTTGGGGAGAGAATGCTAGGATGAAACTTGCTATCGGGATTCTCTTAATCGCGGTCGCTTCTTATTTCCTTGTTGGGACAGTCCGAAGTTGCCCCCCAGGGACTTACCGTCGTACATATCTACACCCAAGTACTAGAACCGATATCTTAACGGGGTTTCTTGTTGCGGCTGCTACCTGTGGGACAGGGGTAGCACTCATTCTTGGCGCTTCATGGTGGTGGTTACTGGTGCTGGCAGCGGCAATTTCCTGTTGGGCAACCATTATTGGCAGGCTGAGATTCTAGGACTTAAGCTATTGAGTTCTAGACACACCCTCAATCCTCCGATAAAGCCTCAGACTATCCTCAAAGTTCACCGACCGGATGTATCTCAGCACCATGTCAAGGCTTTCCCATTTTTTTCTAGAATTAGGAGACATACCTCGATTATTACCTTTACTGTTCATCATATTGTTTCCCGTTCACATGAGTTACTAATGGATTTTACGTACCACCTCCTTGTCCACAAAATACGAGTCGCCTCAGTTTCATGCAGTTTTGGTAGCCAATCAACCGAATAAACCGGCGGTAAATCGGGGGGAAAAACAGCACGGAATTTGTAAAACAAATGGAGAACAAATTGCCCCGCTTATGCCCGTTTTTATCAGATTTCTTTCACATTTTACTGAAAGCCACTTTGCCAGTTGCCTGATAAACAGAGGAATAACAGCGGAAACAGGAGGCAAAATAGCTTCCCTTTCCATAGATAAACGATAGAATGACAATGGAAACAAGCGTGGTAGGGGCACCAGATAAACAGGTGGTTAACAGGTAAATTCTAGTAGAGTTGAACTACCACCATTTTATTTGGTGGTTAAATGGTTGAGGCTAGATAGGTGACAATGGACTCTGGATTAGGGGCAGGGTTAGATTTTAGGCGTCCTCTACTTTGACGCCCGGGAAGGCTTCAGCAAAGTGACCTTCCTTTTCCCAGCCTGCCTTCTGGGATCAGGTCTTACGGGCATCTTATTTGATTCTCATTTTAGATTTGATTTTCGCCTAGCTATAAATCGTAGCTAACATTTTGCTAACGGATTGCTAACGGACGAAACGAAACAGGTTAACCCCAGATGGCACTTTACGACTAAAAAGCATTTCCCCCAATTAACACAACCGTTCTATTTTAGCTATGAAACCACTGTTTGGGACACCTAGGGGCAAATCCGGTATGCGCTAGCACTACGAAATGCGAAGAATTTGGGTGAACGAAGCAGGAGATTGATCACCTTTCTCCTATTTTGGTATTCCTATCCACCTTGGAGTTCTATTCATATATTTACGGTAGGCGTCACCATACTCCTCTACCAAGCCTCGTTCTTCAGCCGGTACTACAATATGCCACATGATTATCCATGCCGCTGCAAAGAGCAAAAAGAGCCAGGAAGCACAGGCTATGCCTGTGCCCAGGTATATCAGGAAGGCGCTAAAATACAAGGGGTGTCTGGAAATGTGGTAGGCACCTGTGGTAACGGGTTCGTTTGGCGGTGTGTTGATAATATTGACATAGGCAATAACGGCCATGACTCCCGCCACGAAACAGACGGGAATACCCACATAGAACCACGCAGTACCTAGCTTTAGCGGTAAGAAAATAGAGTAGATAGCGGCAGCAGGCATGACTACCACGTGAGTAGAGAGAGCTAGGATTTTCTCACTCTTGTTCAATGGCGGCCATTTACCCATCTTATCCCTTCTTTCCTTACTAATAAAAAGTCCTGGAACCATTCCGATCAAGACAAGGAACACTGTAATAATCCAAGCGTTCCACAAACCTATTTCAAATGCTGGTACGAGCGACATCTTACTGCACCCCCCTTTTCATTCCTGGAGACTCACCAGCATATTGTAGCCTGACTCTAGTCCTTTAGGACAATGTATTTCGAGCTCCGGAAAAGGAGGTCGCTTTAGGCAGGTACAGGACATTCACTTACACAAACCGCCCATTTGTTCAACTATGCTACTAGTACTAAATGGTCTAGCCTGTTATGACTTTTTGGTGATTGGCAGCGCAAACTATGCGGTGTACGATAAGCCATAAGTTAAGTATCTCCCATCGCTATCCGCTTTGAAATAGCGAATGCTAAGCATAATGGTCATCTCAAAATGAACGGGCAGCGCTTTCAGGTCTACTGGGGGCTGAAGAATGTCAATTCAGAAACATCAAGCAAGATACTAGATAGGCTGAACTCTTTGAATTCAGCTGAGGAAATAGCCAGTGTAGTTGCAACGTATGCTGGGCAGAGGGTCTTAAGCATTCGAATTGCGCAAAGAATTTTTGGTACGAAGGAAGAATTAGGTAGATTCCAAAAGTTACAGCAAGTTGCAGCTGTGCCAGGAATCGGGATCAGGAAATTCACTAGTATTATAAATGCGCTTGGCGATCCCGTTTAGTCCCTCATCTTCTTCGCCTAAGCTAACATACAGTTCGCAAAGTGTAGTCGGGGTTGTTACTCCTGTTAAGTGAGCCAAGGCTTAACAATTTGAGTGAATGTGACATCATGCAATTTTATTACATAAAAGGTGCTATCGAAGACGCAACTTAAGAGCGAACTAAGCGGTCTTAGAGCATCCAATTGGTCTAGAGGTGTTCCAAAGTCATGAACAAGACATTCATGATTCTTTGGTAAACTTCTGGCATGTGAGGGAGGAGGAGGGGCTGAGCCTTGATGTTATGTGCGGCCATATTACGAAAGCCGTATGCTATGGCAATATCAGCCTCTGGCGCTGAAAGCGGGTTCCGTCCGGGGTTTTGGAATTGACCATTCAAGATATCAATGACCGTCTGGTCGAAGCTCGCATTGAAGGCCGGGGCCAACATCTTCAGTCTAGTGGCTTGGCTTTTCCCAGGATGGTAAGGCTGGTGTAAACTAAGTTGCAGCTTGCCAGACATATACTCCATGTGGTCGGAGAACATTTTTTTCTGTCCGGGATTTTTCCTATGTATCAAAGAGTCAATGACCAGACAAAGGTTAAAGGCCAGCTGTGTTTGCAGCAGATAGGCCAAATTGTTGCTACGAACATCGGCAGGAATCTCCGCTCCCCACCAACGAGGCACATTGTATTCTTCAGTTAATAACGACTTCAGCTTGGCGAGAATATATGAGGCTGTTGCCCAAACCTGTTGGTGATAATCTCGATGGGCGGTCTCCAGTAATACTGGATGGATAATCTGATTGGTTTTGCAGCGATTCCTGGA
>Ga0209986_10000405_pt1 | contig 41294 bp, 38 predicted proteins | sample BlataG_FD_183168 | JGI IMG/M metagenome (GOLD analysis project Ga0209986, IMG submission 183168) | Deep subsurface microbial communities from Black Sea to uncover new lineages of life (NeLLi) - Black_00105 metaG (SPAdes) (version 2) | ecosystem: Environmental > Aquatic > Marine > Oceanic >... | reverse complement strand
TCCTCTCTATCTTCCATACAATCCCTTGCTGATGATCTAAAGGCTTCCAAGACACCTATACATATACTAGTTAACAATGCTGGAGTTATGGTGCATGACAAGGTGATATCTGGGGATGGGATGGAGGTTAATTTTGCAACCAATACGCTGGGCCCGCTGGCTTTGACGAGAGCGCTGGAAGATCTGTTGGTCCTTGGATCTATGAGTAGTGCTAATAATAATAGTAATAATGGTAGTAGAGTTATATTTGTCTCTAGTGGAGGCATGCTGACTGAGAATCTGGTCATTGACGACTTGCAATGTGACAAAATGTCCAAATTTGACGGCCTGATTCAGTATGCCCGAGACAAACGACGCCAGGTGGCAATCACAGAGGCCCTAGCTGCCGAATATAGACAATCTGGTAAGAATATTTCAGTATACGCTATGCACCCAGGTTGGACTGAAACTGATGGAGTCAAAACAAGCATTCCTGGTTTCTACTCCACTTTTAAGAATAAACTGAGGAACTTGCAACAAGGAGCAGATACTATTGTCTGGCTGTGTTTGGAAGATGCAGAGAAATTAAAACCAGGGGAGCTTTATTTGGATAGGCAGGTGCAATCAAAGCATTTAAGTCTGGCTTGGGGGAGTAGGTATAGCGATCATGATAGAACCAAGCTGATGGAGAAGCTTGATGCAATGATCAAGGTGTAGTTTTATATAGTGATGTTGGTATTAGTATTAATTTTGTATTTTAGGGGGATACAATTGTGTCATTCTTCAAAAGTTTTTATGAAAGTGTTTTAAACGCTCAGACAATAGCAGGAGTGGCTCATAAAATCATGGGAAAAAAAAAGGGATGTAGCCGTCTGTGCGACGACATATAAGTTTTTATTCTAAATCTGGTTTGTAAGCTCTTTTCCTCACTCTATTCAACTTCAAAGAGAGGTTAGGGGGAGCACCATAAAACAATTCAGGACGGACAACAAGTACTAAAAAGAAAGGGGGGCGGGGGGACAAAAACAAACCGCAAGAAGAACACTTGCGATACATCTGAAAGTCAGGCGGTTTTGTGGAGATGCTGAATCACTCTCTCTCTCTCTCTGTTCCTCAGGAGCTGCTATCATCTTCATCAAATCCCAAACTCTTCAGGTCCTCACACTGTCCGATACCAGCAGCAGTATCTGGTGTGAAAGAGATGTCTGTATACCTGTTGGTCTTAGTAGCAACAACATGGGTACTACTATCACTAGCAGTAGTAGTAGTAGTAGTAGTAGTAGAAGTATTTCTAGGCAGTACAACAATATCAGCAGGGGTGTCCCATATGTGTTGCAAAGTGGCCAATAATTCTTTAGCCTGGTGCTGTTGATGATGAGAGGTAAATGATTGGTGACCGGATTGCAATGAAGAAGAAGAAGCGCGGCTCAGCAATCCATCATCAGTACCACAAGCCGCAGGACCTGGGATGCTTCCACTGAAATCTCTGGAACTCAACCCTCCTCCTCCTCCTCCTCCTCTGGATGATCCAGTAAAGCTACTACTGCTGACGGTAGATCCTGATGGAACCTTGAGGAGCTCAAGGACATCGTTGGAACTGGGGGTGCTAATGTTGCTGCTACTCTTTACCACAGCAGGCCCAGCAGCAGAAGTAATAGTAGTAGTAGTAGCAGCAGCAGTAGAAGAGAAGACTTTCTTGGCATTGTCGGTAGCAGCAGAAAGAGCGGCAGCTAATTTCTGAGCTTGTTGCTGAGCAAGAGCAGCTCTGTAGGCAGACACTAATTTTAACTTGGCAGAGTCTGTGAGTGCATTGACAGAGGCAGCGGCAGCTGCTGAGGCGGCTGCTACTGGTGATGTCGGGCCTTGCCCTCCTCCTTTTCCTCCACTGTTCTTGTTGTCGTTGTTTCTGCCACCACCACTACCGCTATTACCAGGAGCTTGGTGTTGTCGCTGCTGCTGGGTTTGGTTTTTGGAAAGGAGAGCTGCCAACTTAGCGAGAGAAGAAGCTTCAACACCACCTGTTGTATTATGGGCAATGTTGCTGTAATTACCAACATTTGGTTGTGTTCTCCGCTGCTGCTGTCTGGTGATGGCTAGGAGGGCCTGCAACTCTGACTGCGCCGATCTACCTTGCATCTGCTGTTCCTGTTGCTGAGCTTGGTGAGCCTGTTGCGCCAAAATTAATTGATTTAAGGCATTGAGTGTATTCACATCAAGAGTACCACTGTGTGTTCTCCCTTCTGCCATCATCCCTCCAACATTAACATTGACACCACCACCAGCAGCAGCAGTGTTGGTTGCTTCTTGAGGTGAGTGCAATGCAACAGGTATTCTCCTCCTTGTTCTTCTTCCACTATCAGAAGTATCACGGCTGCCACTCTTACCGCTACTGTTATTTTCACCAATATTGACAATAGGCGTGTTGCTGTTGATCAGCATCTCGTTTGTGGTTGTGCCAGGCCAAGATGTAGACAACATGTTCATACCATTACTAAAATCACCAGAACCAGAACCAGAACCAGCAGCAGAGCCAGCCATTGGCAGAGGTGCTGTTGCTCCCCCTCCCCCTCCCAAAAACATGTTACCCCGGTGAGGCGCGACTGCAAAGGTTGGCTGCTGTTGCTGTTGCTGAGACAGCATCATCACAGGTCCTCCTGACATCATCATTGCCTCAGATGCAGGTTGTGGTGGTTGTAGACTGTTTGTAAGAGAAGATGCAGACGAGATACTGGCTGGAGATGTCAGAGTGGATGTGTTGTTGTTACTGCTACTGTTATTATCATCCATGAACAGTCCTCTCAGTAGTAGGTTGGAGTTGTCTTGGTTGTTGACAAGAGAAGGCAGGTCAAACGGTGTGCTTGAATGCTGCTGCTGCTGCTGCTGCTGCTGCTGTGAGAATTGTTCCAACTGACGAGGTGAGTCATATTGCTGCTGCTGTTGACAAGAAAAGGACACATATCTTGTTGGTGAGAATGCCACATCATCATCGGCATTACGTACCGGTGCTGCCGTTACATTGGCAGTACCTCCAGTAGCATTATTATTATTAATACTATCCCGCTGTGGAGGGATTAATGTGCTTGATAGAAGGGCAAATGGAAGGGCAGCTCCTCCTCTTTTATGAGGAGGAGGAGGTGGTGGTGGTGGTGGAGATGATAACGACCCTCCTCCCTTCTTTCCACTAGATGCAGGACTTGACACCGCCACCTCCTTAATATCACCACTATTATTGGCAAAGTGGCGATTCTGACCTCCTCTTGGGGTAGAACCTGGTGTCGAAGAGGAATTTTGAGGAGGTGAATTAGTATGACATGATGAAGAGCTTACTCCTGCTGCTGCTGCTGCAGACTGTTGTTGCTGTTGTTTTTGAGATGCTGACGCAGCAGCTGCAGCCTCAGCTTTGGCCTTTCTGCTCTTCTTCTGAAGCACTACAACAGTGGTTCTTGATGCATCACCACCACCACCACCACCACCACCAGCCGCACTAGCTGCAGCTGAAGAAGGAGGGCTATCGAGAGTATTGCCTCTGGGAGAGATCTCGTGAGGAGTACCTGGACTCATTGGCTGCCTGGGGTGACGAGAAATAGCAGTACCAGTACCAGTACCATTATTATTATTATTATTATTATTACCAGAAGTAGTAGTACCAGTGTTGTGAGATGGACCTCTGGAGCCATTAGATGAGAGAGATGCTGCAGAGGGTGGCCTGACTTGACCACCACCACCACCACCACCACCATTATTATTATTATTGCTAGCTACATTACGTCTTCCACCACTATTTTGATGCTGCGGTTGTTGTTGCTGACGTTGCTGTGCATTATCATTGCCTGAAAAAGAAATAGAACGAGGCAAGGCCTGTCCTTCTTGTTCCTCCTCGTCCCAATCCGCAACCTTATTCCCTCCTCTTCTCCAGCGTGCCTTCCCGGTACCAGCAGTAGCAGAGCTTGGAACACCGGCCACGACAACCTTCTCATTAACAGAAATAGTCATATTACTCAATCTCAACGGCACAGCTACTAGATCCAGGTCCCCGATTTCAGCATCTCCACCCTCTGTTTCGTCTTCTTCTTCTGAAGACGGAGAATCAAGAGCTTTTGTCATGACAACGGAGCCTTCACTTATACTCCTTCCCAATTGATGTGGCTTACTACCACTACCATTCCCATGATCGCATTTACCGGCAACCTTTTTCTTCTTCAACGTCTGCAGCTTTGCTCGGGCTTTCTGCAGCAGCAGTTTCTCCACTCCACATGCCTCAGCTGCTTCAATAGCAGCCATCAGTCTAGGTATAGAATCCCCTGCGTTCACACATTCCCTCAGTGTTGATTCTGCACCAGTACGAGCTTGAAGAGCTCCAGCTGATCTGTTTGCTGAGGCTGATAGCTTCCTTGACAAGTCTCCCCCTCCCCCGCCTCCTCCAGCAACAGACAGGGTCGATATGACTGGTAGGCTTTTCAGCAATACCTTTCTTCTCGAATATACATAGATGGAAGCGGCACTCATGACAGTGAATACCAAGAATGCAAGAAGGAATGGATCGTCGTTCTTCCCATTCAATTTTGCTACAATATCATTCTTAAGCATCTCATCTTCGTACCTCAGCGCATTCTCTCCCATCTGATAAGAATGAGGATGATGTAGACCACCATCACCATTGTTGCCATCACCTCCATTGGAATGGGGACTTCTCTCCACTCTGTACTTCTTCAGCCTTTTCTGTCTTTCAGCTTTGGCCTGCTCATTGTTTCTAATGCCATGATGACGATGATGATGATGATGATGACCGGGATCAATGTGATCAATACCCTCTTCTTCTGCTGATGTTGTAACATATGAAAATTCATCTCCTATCACCGCATCTTCTTCTTCTTCTACTTCTTCAATATCATTATCGCCACACGACTGACGCATTGACTCATCACAACCACGGCTACCACCACCATCGACATGATCATCGTGTCCAGCAGAAGATGCATAAGGCCAGGACCTACCTACTCCATACTGAGCAACAGTTTTCAGCATACCACGCACACTTTGGTACTCTTCAAGATTGGACAGCCTATACGTTTCCGCAATCTCGCGGTATCTTTCCACTGCCTCGGGGGGCAGGGTGCCAGTGGATGCATTCATAAAGCGCATGGTATACCAGAAAGGAATGGATCCTCCAAAGTAACGCTGGCTGTATCTGAGGTTGTCTAGAGCCCAGTTGAGGCCAGTGAGGTCAGCTTGGTTGAGAGCCATCATCACATGAAAGAGATGGGTGAGATCCAGGCATTCTACCAGAGGGCCACCAGCAGGGCTTGCCTCTTCTTCTTCCCCAGGGGGGAGGGGGCCCAGTCGGGCTGTGCACCAATCGGATCTTTGCCACGCAATTCCAGGTCGTCTCACCCAGGAAGTTTTATTTTTAGTACTACTACTGCTGCTAGTAAATGAATGTCCCTCCAGCACACTACCACCACCACTATTAGCAGCAACAGCATCGTTATCTTCTTTTTTATGCTCAGATAGGCCAAACACAGACCCTTCCAGCACCTCTTCCAACCTCCACAATGTCTCCTCTATCATCTCCGCTCTATCCACCAGCTCCAGAGCAGATTTAAACGCAGTCTGTGCATTATCCCTCCTCTTTTCCATCAGCTTTCTATGATTCTTCCTCATCTCCTCTTTAATAAGGTCTCTGCACTTGGTAACCAGCGGAAACTCCTCCACGTGCATCCCATCACTATCTTCATCTCTGTAAGAACATTCCATACCCAGCTCCTCTAGCACATATGGATGCAGGCTGGCTGTGATGTTACCAAACAGCTGAGCAGTTTCCGTCCATGAATCCGATTTAAATTCCAGTGGGGGAATGATCTCCCCGTCTAGGGAAAGGCTTTCTTCGGAGATCCTGGCCCAATGGTTCCAAGAGGGGACGTGTACGTGAATGTTCGATATATATTCGGGGTACAATTGTACTCTTAATCGGGAGGCTAACAGCGACCTGAGAGCAGGGAGCACGTCACAATCGGGCCCTTCACACGCTGTGTCTCTCGCTGCCAGTGCAATTGCAACTTCTTCAATCCCCATGTTGTTGAGGATGTCAGCAATGCCAAGGCTGATCAGCTGAGCATGGTTGCTGAGAGGCCCAACGCAGATGGATTCCTCCACTAAAAGCTTGTTGGGGATGGGGATGGGATTGCCCCTGGTCCAATCGTCATGTATCATCTCTTCTTCAGACATGACAATGAATGTATCGTCTCCCGAACCAAAGTTATGGATGTCTTCTTCTTGTTGTTGAGTGGTCTCGTTGTCACATTCATCAGTGGAACTGGTGGCATACTTTTCCACCAGGAACAGACGCCTCCCTTGTTCTTGTTCTTGTTGCTGCTCCTGCTGCTGCTGCTGCTGCGATTTATCGCAACTGTTGCAGGTACTGCCACTATCTTTATTCTCAGTATCATCATTAGTAGGAGCGTACTCATCAAAGTGGCCATCTTCTATTTCTTCTTCTTGGTGGTGATAGTAAAGGGAGCTGTCAATGCCGCTAGCATGCCGGCCTTCCACTGACTCTGCACCCCCATTATTATCACCACAACCATCTTCACTATAGCTTCTCAGCATGTTCTGTAATCTAAGATTATCTAAAGCTTTACTGGCTATTTCATCTAATTGCCATTGAGTGTCTTCCTTACTACTACCACCAGCACAACTGCCACAGCTGGTATGGCTGCTAGCATTGCAAATCGTTTCACCACTGGTAAACAAGGCCTGCTTATCCTTTGCGTCCATCTTGATAGCATATTTGTCCGATACTTTATAGCAATCAACAAACCTAGAACTTGACAGTTGCCTTGCAATAGCATCTTCAGAATAGAGTAGTGCTCTGGCTGCATCTGCTGCCGTCGCTGCTGCCTCCATCACGTTGATGTCTAGCCTACTTCCTCCTATTAAATATCTTGCTTTTGACAATAACAACAATGTTTCAGCTAAGAAGTGCCTTCTACGAGCAAATGACTTGTGGTTTGATGCCATTGACTGCTGCCAGGCTACTAATTGCGTCCTATTCTTATAAGGATACATCTGATACAGGGCGCTCAATTCCAGACTGGTCACCGCTTTCTCAGGCCTGTTTTGCTTCAACATGACCTCTCCTTGGTCAAACAGACGCTTAGATATAAGTAGTCTACCTGGACCATTTAGTCCGCCTGTTAGCTCCCTCCAGAAGAGAGATAAGGCGGGCACCCAGTGGATGCCTTCAGGTTCAAGATTGTGGCCGTACAGGGCGCCACTGTCTTGATGCATCCCACATTGTTCTGTAAAGGCACGGAGATAGTTGACTGCTGGGGTGCTAAGTTCCATGGCCTCCAGAGGAGAAAGGCTGAATAACTGTTCGCTGTGCTCATCCTGCGGAATTGTGGAGGGAGGGGTGCGCTTTGGAATGATGAAGGATATGATAATGTCACCAAGTAGGAACTACTTGCTAGCATGGTGGTTTGTAAATGTATATATCCAGCGGACTGGAATGGATAGAAATACTTACTCTTGGTGAAGGAGGTTCTGGAATGGCTGGAATAAGGCCAGTAACAGCGGAGGAGAGGAGGGCGAAGAGGCAAAGCAGGGAAAACACTGCAAGGTATTGGGGAATTGTGATGTTAGACAGCGTGATGGAAGATGGTGCTCTTTTCTAGCTAGACGACTCGTTTGATTGGAATGGGTAGGAGATGCATGGTGTAGAGGGTATGGCTCCGGTAAATAATCTGACTGACTCACATAGATGCTTCATGCTCTTGGCTCCGTCTTCCATGATTTAGGGGCCGTTTTAATAACAGTGATGTAATAATTTATTTCAAAACGGCAAGATATATCATACTGTTCACCGACCCAAAGGCTATCGCTTTGGTTTAATGTTTTCGAAATCGTCAAGTGTATTTCTAGAAACGAGCTATTTTATGAAAAATAGTAAAATGTATATGTATGGTCTGCTACTCCGTGCATGTTGTTTTGTCCTGGCTCTATGAAGCCCCAATCCTGTTACTTCATGCATGCATCTCCCCTCCCCGTTTTTTTTTTTGACCTTCTCACTCCCCTGGCAGGAATGCCGTTGAGATTAAAAGGGGCGGACTTAGTCATACCTGCATTTTCAGAATGCTACTAGCTCTGCACAAGAAAGGCAACATCAATAGTGTGATGCAAAGTCACTGGGATACCTGAGTAGAATTACAGGTGCCTTGGCTCTGTTTTGGGGCTCTCTCCCTCTCTCTGGGAGGAGGGACGGTCGGACAGAGAGTTTTGATCACTCTCAATCACTGGCAGCGTTCCACCTTGTTTATTCCTTTGCGGATAGATAAGGATCACATCATGTCTCAGGTTCAGCCGTCCTTCTTGGCCTGGGCTGATGAGTTGGGCACAGTCCAACTTGCAATTCTTGTTGGAGATGCTCCTCCCCTGCCACAACGTCAGGTACTTGATTTTCCCCCTCCTATCGCATCAAACACCTCCACACGAATAACATAGGCTATCATTGACCCTCCAATCGCCCCTTCTAACACACAGACAACACCCACATTCTCATCGATTTTCAACGCTCAATGTCAGTCACCAAAGCAGTGGCTCCAGTCAACCTACCTCCTCCCTACACCTCCCACCCTCCCTCCCTCTTCTGCTGCTTTATCAACCTTATTCCAATCAAAATCATATGCATCATTATGGAACATTCCCAGTCCATTGGTTGAAAATATTCATCCAGTGCTCCCCTCGTCATATGCTGGCTATACGGAAGAAGAAGATGAGGAGGAGGATGGCCGTATTAATAATAATGACACCTCTACAAGAAAGGGACCAAAGAAGAAGATCCATTCCTCTTCCTATCGTGTCCTTCAAATCTCCGACAGCAATAATAACAATAATAACACCGGTACTTCTAGTCAAGGCACACGTCACTTTGTCAGAGGAAAGCTGGGTAACACCATGTTCAAGCCACCTTCCTCATCACCATTTACTACTACTACTACTACTACTACTACTACTACTACTACTACTACTACTACTACTACTACTACTACTACTACTGATCAGTTTGACAACAACAGTGACAACACAGTTGCAGTCAATCCTGTGATTAAAGCAGCTGAGGCAGAGGCATCAACCGGAGCTTGGCTGAGAGAGCTAGAATCTGGGGAGAAGCTGCCTAGGGTACTGCCACCAGGGATGACTAGAGGGGCCTTTGGACCTTGGAAAGCTGGATGTAGCGATGATAGTAGTATTAGCAATGGCGGTGGACCAGTTAAGTATGGAGTAAAAACAGAGGAGAAGGAAGATGACAGTACTACTAAGAGAGAAGCAGGTACAGTAGGTACTGTGGAGGAAGAATATGACAGCGGAATGGTACAAGATGGGAAGGTTGTGTTGGACAACTTATTCTCAGGCATATGGGTAATGCAACAAGAAGAAGAGGGGGAGGAGGAGGAGGAGGGGGACGGAGAGAAGATAGATGGTGATGATGCAGGAGTAGATACATCAACAAACCAAATGAATAAGGCATTGGTGGTAGGGGAGCCTACATCAGTAGTTCTAGATACTATATTGTCTCTTCCAGCAGATAGAGACTTACCCGGTGGTGTATCGTCCTCGCTTGGTACTACTAGTAGAGGTGGAAGTGGAAGTGGAGGTGGAAGTGGACGAGCTGTTTCCTCGGTGAAGAGACAGGACAAAGGTGGTGAGGGTGTTGCTATAGATGATGATGATGATGATGAAGAAGACCCATTCTTCAACACAACTATCATTAAGACACTCCATCACAGAGGTAAAGATAAGTATGCATTAAGAGCATCAATTCCCAACCTAGACACAACATTCCAAGCTCTCCAACCCACAATGGCAAGAACATGGCCATTTGAACTGGACACATTCCAGAAAGAAGCCATCATCTGCATGGAACAGAACAAATCAGTCTTTGTAGCAGCTCATACCTCAGCAGGAAAGACTGTTGTAGCTGAATATGCCCTGGCTTTATGCAATCGTCACTGTACTCGAGCAATTTACACATCTCCTATTAAAACCATCAGCAATCAGAAATTCAGGGATTTCACCAACGACGGCATGGATGTTGGTCTCTTGACTGGTGACGTCTCCATCAAACCAGACTCTGATGCGTTGATAATGACAACTGAGATTCTTAGATCTATGTTATACAGAGGAGCAGACATCATAAGAGACATTGAATGGGTAATATTTGACGAGGTTCACTATGTCAATGATGCAGAGAGAGGTGTGGTATGGGAGGAAGTCATCATCATGCTTCCTGCACATGTGAAATTGGTACTATTAAGCGCTACAGTGCCCAATGTGATGGAGTTTGCAGGGTGGGTGGGGAGGACAAGGGGGCAGCCAATGTATGTGACTGCCACCACTAAGAGGCCGGTACCTCTAGAGTTTGATTTGTATTTTAACAATAAGATGTTTACTGTATGTAGGGGGGATGTGTATGATACTCAGGGGTTTAGAAGTGCGAGGGAAGTGCTGAAGAAGAAGGTGGGGCCGGTGCCTGCTACAAGAGCTGAGGCTCAACGGGCTTTGCCCACTGGAAGAGGAGGCGGCGGCGGTGGTGGAAGAAGTGGTGGCTATGGAGGAAGAGGAGCCGTGGTTGCATCAAAACAACAACTGATATCCAAATCACTAGCAAACTCAGCTGCTGCTTCTGGAGCTACTACTACAATATCTCCCCAAATGAGGCAAGAACGTTCACAATGGATGCAACTAATAGAACTGCTTAAAAAGAAAGAGTTGCTACCATGTGTAGTCTTTTGCTTCTCCAAGAAACGATGCGACACATTGGCCGATAACCTCTCCACCTTTGACATGACAACATCAGCAGAGAAGAGTGAAATGCACGTCTTCTATGAAAAGAGCCTCTCCCGCCTGACTGGATCAGACAGACAGCTTCCTCAAGTGGTGCGAGTAAGGGAAATGCTGAAGAGAGGTCTCGGTGTGCATCATGCTGGCTTACTCCCTATAGTCAAGGAAATAGTAGAAATGCTCTTCTGCCGAGGGTTGGTGAGGGTGTTGTTTTGTACTGAAACATTTGCCATGGGGGTAAATGCTCCCGCCCGAACCGTCATATTCCACTCTCTAAGGAAACACGACGGTACCAGCTTCCGAGGACTGCTACCTGGTGAATTCACCCAAATGTCAGGGAGAGCTGGTCGTAGAGGTTTAGACAAGATTGGAACCGTCATTATCCCTGCCTTAGGAGACGAGTTGCCTGATGAAGGCGAGATCAGACGCCTGCTCACTGGAGCAGCCACTAAACTGGAGAGCCAATTCCGCCTGACCTACCTCATGATCCTTAACTTGCTCAGAGTTGAAGATCTAAAGGTAGAAGACATGCTGAAGAAGAGCTTTGCCGAATTCCACGCCCAAAGAGCAGTCCCTGAAGTTGCCAAGGCGTTGGAAAAGGGGAGGAGGATGCTGAGGAAGATGAGAGAGAGGCAATGGCCACTGTCACTGTCGGGAACGGTGAGGGAGGAGGTGGAGAAATATGCAGAGGTGTGTGAGGGGATTGCAGGGTTGGATGGGCGATTGCAGGAAACGGTGATGGGCAGTAGGGCTGCTCAGGCTGCTTTGGTTCCTGGTAGGATTATCCTTGTTACAACAACAGCTGCTGCAGAATCATCTTCATCATTGGTGTTGGGGGTGACTGAGCTTGGAGTGGTACTTGCTACTCCACCACCATCATTATCAAGTACAGGAGAGAGAGAATATGTAGTGCTGATGCTTCACAGACCTTCTCGAGTTGAACAACAACAACAACAACAACAACAACAACAGCAAAAGAATGATGAGGAAAACCTTGTGATAAAGACGGAGAAACCTGCTGCTGCAAGGAAGAAGGAAGGTGAACCAGGTCCTAGGTTGATAAGTAAGAAGAAGGCTGATGATGACGATCTCCTCTTGATGGGTATGGGTAAGAAGAAGGCCGGAGGTGGTGGTGGTGGTGGGAAGAAGGGCGGTAGTAGTATGCCTGCCTCCTCTCTCCTCCCTCCCCTCCCACTGCCACACATCAGCGCCAGTGGAGGCACGTCATTCAAGCTAGCTTCCATCCCAGCTTCCTCAATAACGGGTTTATCTCATACTAAAATCAAAATAACAAATGTAGATGGGATACTGGGTGGAGATCCTGGAGCAACTGCAGCTGCAGTGAATGCTGTCCTCACAGTCAAGGAAGAGTCCTCAAGCAGTAATAAAGGAGGAGGAGGAGGAGACCCCCCCTTGTTAGATCCTATAACAGACCTGAAACTGAACTCTCTTGAATTAGTAGGCTCAGTGCGTGAAAAACAAAGGCTCATGGCACTGAGATCTGGGTTCCACTGTCACAACGACCCAGTGCTGCCAGAGATGATGGCGTTGGTGAGGTCAGAGAGAGTATTAGCTGGACGACTGGCGGTACTGGCAAGAAGGACAGGAGACGCAGGGCTGGCTCAACTCCCCGAGTTTAATGTCCGGGTGAAGGTTTTGCAGGAATTGGGGTACCTGGATGAAGAAAGAACAGTGACACTAAAAGGAAGAGTTGCCTGTGAGATTAATAGTGGAGATGAATTGGTAGCTACTGAGATGTTGTTTGGTGGTGTGCTCACCAAGCTGACCCCACAAGAAGCAGTTGCCGTCCTCTCTGCATTAGTGTTCCAAGAAAAGACCGCCGCTGTTGCTGAGACTTCACTCCCTCTCTCATTGCAAACAGCAAGGGATGAAACATATAGTTTAGCATACGCTGCAGCAGAAGCCCAGGAGGCAGCAGGACTCGGCATTTCTCCTGACGATTTCCTCTCCAACACACTCAACTTTGGTCTGATGGAGGTAACGTATGAATGGGCTAAAGGAACTCCATTTTCAGAGATATGCAGCTTGACTGATGTTATGGAGGGCAGCATAGTCAGGACTATATTGAGGCTAGATGAGACATGTAGGGAAGTAAGAGATGCAGCCAGGGTTATGGGGAATATGTTGTTGTATAAACAAATGGAGGAGGCAAGTGCGTGTATTAAGAGAGACGTGATATTTGCTGCTTCTTTGTATGTTGCTTAGATAGCCTTGGTTGATTTCTTTTGTTTTTATTTATTACATCCTCTTTGGAGATAGAATATAAATAAAGAGTGCATGTTTGAAAAAGTGAACCGAACCTGGTACATAGGCACAGACTTGGAAGAAGGATGAGTGGTCACGATTCAAAAAAAGATAAGATTGAGAGATGGTGGGAGTCAAGAGAGAACGGGTGAAAAAGAAAGGGAACGTAAGCTATGCCAGATCGGATCAGATCAGGTCCAGGAGTACCTCTTTCTCCCCCCAATTCCACTTTCCATTTGTCCAATTTCAATGAATTATTATTATTCGTCGGTACCTGCTTTCTTGGAAGCCCAGAACTCCTGACGAGCAGCCTTGCGTTCATCACGCTTAGCTTTCAATCCATCAACAGCACTGTCAATCTCCTCCAAGTGGTCCTGCACAGCCTCGATTTTGCCAGCCTTGCGTTCATCACGCTTGACCTGCATCTCAGAGAATCTGGCTTCAGCACGGCTTCTTGCGTCCTCAGCGTGGGCCTTGGCCAGCTCAACACGGTCAACATCTGGGACGTCGCACCCCTTGTTGAGGGCGGCTGGGTTGGGGACGTATTTGTCCTTTTCCATGTCAAAGATGCAGAGGTCTGCTGGTACTTCAGCATATGCTGGGAGGACGCTGAGATCGGTGTAGTTGGTGCAATATCTGGCGCGAGCGGAGAAGCCTGGGCAACGGAAGTGGTCCATCAAGGAGATGTGCTCTGTTTTTATGTGGATAAGGGAAGGGTGGGGGGTTTTAGATTCAAATATCTATCTAGATTTGTTCACTGGATGTGAATAGTTCATTATGTATGTATATACTACTTACTAGAATCTTCACCTTCAAGGAGGTGTCTGGCCTTGGAGCCCTTGCCACTGACACTGCCAATGGGAGCGGCGGAGGAAGCTCTGCAGAGAGAGAGAGAGGAGGAAGAGAAATCCGAGTTACCGGAGGAAGGGAAAACATGTTAGTTATTGAATACGTAATTAAACACGATGTATATCGCCATTTAATCGCCAAAAACTACATTTATATGCCATTCAACCATGGTCCAAAGGCTATTCTAACAAAAACCCCAAAAAGTTTTCAAGGCAAAGACATACCCGAGGAAGAGGAGACCCAAACCAGCGACAGTAATCTTCATTTTTGTTTGACTTTAATAACTGCTGTTGTTATAAGAGTAGATTCGAATATCTAGGTGACTAGAGTATTCTTTAAGTTTTAATATTAGTTATTTTTGGTGAAATAGAGGGGTGAGGGAGGTGATGATGTACCTACCTGGATGACTGGTTTTGCTGGCTGTGTTTTGGAGTCTCGGAGTTTGTTCACCCACCACTGTCAGTTTTCAGAGAGAGAAAGGGGAGGAGGCAGTACATGATCCAGGTGGGCACTTTCTTCCTATGTGTATACGTATGTATATTGCTGAAGTTTTGTAACAAGTCACTAGAATACTGGTTTCAAACAAAGAACGAACTAATTTCAGATAGACGTATACATTCAATATCATGGTTGCCCTCCACCACCACCGCCACGCCCTCTCCCTCTGTTACCGTACCCTCCTCTTCCTCCTCCTCCTCCTCCTCCACCACCACCTCCTCTACTGCTACTGTTTCTCCCTCCTCCTCCTCCTCCTCTACCATAACCGCCACCTGAGCTATATTCATGTGGTGCCCCATTACCACCACCTGCACTACCATAACCTGCACCATTATCCGTCCTTCCCCTCTTGGGAGAGAACCCAGGCCCTCTCCCTCCTCCTCCTGGTCCACCTCCACCCCTCTTCCCACCACCACCACCTCCTCCTCCTCCTCTCTTTCCGCCTCCACTCTCAACCCTAATTCCAGGTACCCCATTCAGGCCCATCATAGAACACGCTCTCTTTGTCACCTCAGGGGGATCCTCCACATTGGGAGCCATGCACCTGGCCAATGTATTAGCAGCCTGGACCAAAGCCTCCTTCCTCTGAAAAGCTGGTAATCTTGATCCGTTATAATAGCCCAACCAAGCACAATATGCCTTTTCAATGGATTGTCTGTCCACTTTGGGGATGGCGCGAGTGATCGCTTGCATTGTTTCTGGGGAAGGGATGGCGGGGGGGACCACCTTGACTGGGAGGTCCTTGAGTTGGCCCTTGACAAACGGCTCTTCAAAGGGAGAGAGGAGAATGACGCCCTTGCCGGCTTTACCAGCGCGGGCAGTACGACCCAGTCTGTGGATGTATTGCTCTTTACTGGCAGGGAGACCGACTTGGAGAACGAGGGAGACGTCTGGGTAATCCACTCCTCTGGCAGAGACGTCGCTGGAGAAGAGAATAGCGCTGCTGGCAGCTCTAAACTTAGCGCTGGCCTTATCTCTAAAAGCTTGTGACTTCCTGGAATGAATCTCAAGTACGTCAACACCAGCTGCATTTACCAGTTCTGCCATGTATTGGGTAAACCTAGCAGTGGTGAAGAAGACGATGATTTTGAAATTACCGTCCTCTGCCTCGGCAATGTGTTGTTTGAGAAGATCTAGAAGAATTCCAAATTGATCTTCTAATGGAGCTATTGTTGCGTATTGTTCTACTTGTACGTTGGTAGCTGCATCTTCTTCGCTCACTGTGTTGATAAAGGCGTGGTTAGGCTTTAATGCCAGGCCTGCCACCTGTTTGACACCCACTGGAAGAGTGGCGGAAAACAGCAGAGTTTGTCTCTCTTTTGGTAAAAATGTCAATATTTTCTCAATGTTTTGCCTGAATCCCATATCAAGCAGATGATCAGCTTCATCCAGGATGACAGTTCTCACACCTTTCAGAGCATATGCCAAGTTGGAGTTTTCAAGGTGATCCAGCAAGCGCCCTGGGGTTGCTACCAGAACATCACATCTCTCATTCTTAAGACGAGATTTCTCTGAAGACATGTTTGTACCGCCATAAACAACCTGGCATTTTAGAGGGTGGAACGTGAGGAGGGTTTTGGCTTCCTTGGCTATTTGGGTGGCCAGCTCACGAGTGGGAGAGATGCACAAGACAGAGATCTCATTGCCTCTGCCAGGATTGAACGATTTGGGGTTGTGCACGAGTTTCTCAATGGAAGGGACAAGGAAGCCCATGGTTTTACCAGTTCCAGTCTTAGCCTTGGCCATGACATCCGTACCCTGGAGGATGGTGGGCATAGTAGCGGCCTGGACTTCGGTGAGATGTGTGAATTTAAGGACTTCAGTTATGGCTTTGAGTGTAGGCGGCGACAACTGGGACATGCCACTGAATGATACATCGGTGAGATGTTTCATACTAGAAGTGGTATGAACCTCCTGTAAAGTGGAAGGGATGGCTTTAGGGCCATTATGGCGGCGGTGTTTGTTGTTGAATCCTGTCATTTGCAAATGTCCGAGATGCGTGTGGGAGAGCGATACCCTTCTAATTCTAGGTATTAAACTGTGGAGCATCATGTGATATGCAACAAATAATTATAACTTACATTCATGGCGGCAAACTTTTTTAACTCAGTTTCTCCTTAATTTTTGACTTCCGCAACCTTCCCGACGATACTTTTTTCTCTTTCCATCCCTCTCTCTCACTTTACTCCCCCCCCTAAAATCCCATCTAGCACCTTCCTACCCCCTTCTTCCTTCTTTTTCAAATCATCTATAGCCATCCTCATATCTCCAACTTCCCTTTCCAAGCTACCCACCAGTGACAACCGAGCTTGGTGTGGTCTTAGTGCATTGATCAACCGCTGCATGTTGGTTAGCACCGTCCCTACCTTTTGTACTGCACGTCCATACATGGTAGGGTTTTCTATTAATGTATCTAATAACAACATGAATGCGGCTATGAGCTCTTTGTGTAGTCGTAGAAGCTCGCCTTTTATGTCTATACTGCCATCTGGGTTGGTTGTGTAGTATGTTTTGCCAATATTAGGCAACACTGGGGTTGTCTGTATTGATTGAGGCAATGAATGTGTATGGAGGGAATAGGAAAGGAGGTTAGGAAGGGGGGAGGTGTGAGAATGCACAAATATTAATGGATATATATAAGATGGTGAAGGGTAAGGAGTGAGCAATCATGGTCCAGCTGATCTGTCTTACCCCGTGCATTTCTCCAAAGATGGTGTAGACGCCATCAGCTGGAGGAAAAGGTGGAGGGTTGGGAGGCAATGGATGCTCCGTTGAACCGTCTGGTTGTGCTGAAAATCGTGTATAGTATGCTGGTGGAGGTGGAAAGAGTGCTTGCTGTTGCATTATGGTAGGTTGATTATTTATTTTTGCTTGGGGAACGCCTGGCTGACTGATCTCTTTGATGTGTGCAGATTTTTGATCCTCAACTTTTGTAAGTTATGGCGTCTATAGGATTGATGAAAACTACTATACAATTTGAGCGAGTTGTAAAATCAAATCAGGTGTACATTTCAGGCAACTTTCCTCAAAATAAATAGATATCAGGTGAAACTCCCCATCCCTCGGGCTCATCCCTCTCTCGTTTTCGACGACGACGGGTGACAGCTTGGCATACAAAAAAGCTACCACTCTTACAAATCAGCAATTATTAAATTTTCTATAGGACATAATGAAGGTGATGCTCCGTTATACTACCATATTAGTGGCATCACTATGCTGTTGGTTGTTACAACTTGTGGTAAATGCCCAGAGACAACAACCCATGGGAGATGTGGATATTGATTTCAGTTTCCACACCGTATTTGGTGCTGAATGCAACCTATTCTTCGACTGGCAGTCACTAGGTGTAGTGTATAGTCACAGAAGAGTCGGTGTTCCGGGACCCATTACACGCATTCTTACCTGCACTGAGGAACAACTCGCCGACTATAACAATGTAGATATAGTCCCAACCCACGTTGCACCTTCGTGGAATCACAACCCACACAACAACGATGACTATCCTGCGTACAATAAACCTGCTGGCCTCCTCCATTGGCTGCAAAACGCCAATCCAACCGAGGTGAGGAGCAAGCAGAGAGGAAGCAAACCAGGTTCTCTCTCTTTCTATTATTACTATTATTAGAATAAATGCTCATCACCCCTATCTTAATGATCTCCTACAGGAATGGATACTAATCATAGACCCAGACATGGTCTTACGACCAGGTTTTGAATCATGGCCCAATGCCTATGGTGCCTCCCCAGGCTGGGCCATCTCCGTCTTCTTCTCCTACATGGTTGGCACCCACAATGACCTCTCCACCACCCACATCCCTGAACTCCCTCAAAAACAAGACCTCCTTGCTGGTCCAAGAGACAGGAGGAGTGACCAAGTCAGCGCCGTCGTATTTATGAATAAAGACGACTTGGAAACCACCGCTCCTCTGTGGCTAGACTATAGTGAAAAGGTAAGGGTGGACCCAAGGGCATGGAATGAAACAGGAGATGAGTATGCAAGAAGCCCAGGAATGAGGCCATGGATCGGGGAAATGTATGGTTATTCATTTGGAGCTGCCAAGGCTGGGGTGAATCATAGAGTTGACATGGCAGCCATGATGTATCCAGGGCATGATCCATTGGATGCTCCACTGGCGCTGCATTATGGTCGGTTGTTTGAGGTGCCCGGAGACAGTCTTGATGATAATGATAGTAATGGAGGAGGTGAAGGTGGAAGTAGCCGGATGCCAAATAGGTCGTATTTCAAAAGAGTGGCTGGTATCATTGCAAGAGGCAATTCTGACCCTATATATGCCTTTAGAAAGCATTGGTTCCACTCCTTTGACCCCATGCTATGCCCAAAATGGGACCATCTTCCTGAAGGTAGATACTTTGACCAGCTAGATCCAGAGCATCAATCTGCATTGCTAACTCCAGACAGTGCAGAAAAGATAGCTGGAGGGCTATTTCCCCACCCTCCCCACCCTGCCTCTCTCCCCGAGAGAGCAACAGTGCAGGAGCAATACAGAGATCTGCTGTCAATCCTAGTCCCCGCAACCCTGAATGCTGCAATGTGTGAAAGACACAGAGTGCGCTGCCCACCATCAGCCCAACTAACTGCCCAATGTTCATGGGCCACTGGTCTAGAACATGCAATACTAAAAGCAATACAAGACCTTGAACAAAACAAGGGAGAAGATATATGTGCCGACAGAAGAGGGCCCACCGCCTGCGAAAAACTGGTAAAAAATAATGGGTGCAAAGAAAATCCAATATTTATGGATATTGTGTGTAGAGAGAGCTGTGGAAAGTGTAGACTCGGTACCCGTGGTAGGGGTGGTGGAGAAGGTAGTAGTGTTTTAAAGTATAATAGGCAAAGAACAGTCAAGCCATTGTGGAATACTGTCACCAACCAGCCCAAGGCACAAGTATCTTTAGAGGGAGGGAAAGTTCCCAAACCTGACCTTAATCTTGGCAAGGCGCCCAATCACCTTGGTGGTACTGCCAGGACTGATGTAGGTACAGGAAAAGAGCAGCAGCATGATAAAAATAATGATATTCCATCCGTTGGAATCACTGGAGCTGGGTTTAGACCAACAATAAACAACAACAAACAACAAGGAGTAGATTCAATCACTGCAGTACGCCCATCATCATCATCATCTAGTAGTAATAGTAGTAGTAGTAAATCAAGGTTTATACTAACACTAGGATTCTGGTCTTTATTCGTAGGCACTCTAGCTTTTGCAGCTAAATACCATAGATACAAGACACGGCACCACCATCCCACTCTCATCAAGGTGGCCAGTTCCGTGAAATTAGGGAGAACCGGGAGTGGAGGGTCCTGGTCTTTCCACCCCAACCTCCATCAACAGCATCATTATCCCCATTGCAGCAACAGTGGCAGCAATGAAGGTGGTGGTAGCGGGTATAAAAGTGGTGGTAATACAAGTGCAGAAAACACTCCTACATTGAGTAATTATCTGACACAGAGGCTGTTGCAACGCAGGGAAGGAGTGTCTTCACAATCATCATCATATCCCAGCTCTGGGAATAGTACTCCAATGTCTTTTGATGAAGGGTTAGTTTAGGAGAAGTAAAAATGAGAGTGATGTATGTGATAGTATAGAATTACTGGGAGAGATGCGTATTACATATTGTTCCTTTGTATTGTGTCAAGTGTTGACATTGCAAGTTTTGAAAACCGATATAATACAAGTACATTATACATACAAGACTCTACATGTACACATTAAATAGACAATTCTTATTCATGTCTTGGTATTCAGACTACTGCTACTAAGGAAATATTTTGCTATACCTTTTGGCTTCTTCTTCTTCTGCTGCTGCTGCTGCTGTTGTTGTTGTTGTTGTTGTTGCTTCTGATCCTCAACATCATAATCAACTTGAGATGTGGGGTGTGCATCCTTCACTTGTTGCTTCTCCTCCTCATCATCATCTGCAGCATATATACCCTGCCTTCTCTTCACACTACCACCATCTTTACCACCAGTAGTCTTGTTATTATTGCTTAGTAGATATTTAAACATACCTCCTCCTCCACCACCAGCTGCATTATTCCTCCTCATTGCAACCATCATCATCTTCTTCCACTCCACCCTCTGATGTACAGGCAGCACCTGATTCAGTGCATCAATGTTCTTCATTGGTACATCCTCCCAATCTGTTCCTACTAGGAAATATATAGGACCATTAATGTGCTGACCCAGGTACGAGAGACGCTCTCCCCAAGCTGACACTTCCTCTCGTGTTAACGTCCTCTCCCTGGTACCGCCATGCCGTCTGTGGAGTCTAATATAGTGCCAGTCTCTGTTGGTAATGATATTGCATATTGGCAGTATCTTTTGAACTTGTCCTGGTGGTAACCCTATCTGATCTTTATATTTTTGAAATGTTTCGTGTTGCAACTCGTCCGATGAGATTATGGCAATGCCGTGCGCTCCAAGCGCAGTCTCCAGTCGGGTGGACCATTCTGGAACGGTAAACCAATATCTGCACCTGAATTCTACTACCATTTTGTACTTGGCTGCCAGCCTTTGGGTTCTAATGGTTATTATTTTGTTCAGGTTTGCTGTGGAGGGTTTAAAGGTGATGTGGAATTGGAAGATGATGATGCCCAGTTTCTCGGAGTGGTAGAGCGTTTGGAGGCAGTTTTGAAAAGCAGACCAGCAGGCGTCAAGGGCAGCCTTGGGGAGGTCTGATTCTTTGATGTGAGAGGAGGAAGAGGAAATGTGTGGTGGAAGCATGGATCTGACGTGGACAGGGAGGGAGGCGATGGAGACAGAGCCGGCAGTGAAGAGGCCAAACGCTTTGACATGAAGTTTGAACGGAGGTGTCGTTGAAGCTGCCCATCGTTGGGTGATTTCTGAGGTGGGTATAGCGTACGTAGAAGTGTCTATCTCAACGCAAGGATACGTATTTGAATAGAATTTTAGTCTGTCCAGGCTAGTTTTTGCAGTTGCAGGATAGAATCGACCACATTTCAAAAGAGATTGGTCTGTATAGCCGCAAGTGCCGAAGCAGACCTGGCCTGGCTTTATGATATCTTCATTAGGATCCTCCATGTGATCTCAAATGAATTACACCACAAATGTGTCCGTCCTTGCTGAAATGTTTAGAAGCCATCCAAATTGGGTTCCCTCTCTCTTGGGTTTAAAAGGAGACGAGACCTTACAGGACGTCATTATCCAATGTATTTAACATTCACCCACACTCAAAGGTTAGACTAGGAACATAAACAACCCCCTATTTGAAGATAACTCGCTGGAATCACGACAGATTTGAGTTGCAGTGAAACTATCGAAACCCATAAAAAGACACTATAGGCGGTCTTGAAACTCGTTTCTCATACATTCATAATTATCCGCATACCATATAATTAAACCGAGACATGCTTCAAACAGTTTCAAGGCGAATCTTTCCCATCCCGGTCACCGGCTCTTCACCGTCACCGGCAACCGCCATCGTCCAGCTTTCACGCCACCTCTTCTCCACCGACTCCCTTATCATCAAATCCCTCACCTTCAAACAACACGGAGTCCCTGAAAATGTTTTAGAAATGAAAACAAAAGAAATCACAGCAGGCACAGAGGCCTATGACGACCTACTTGGCGATAAGGACATTCTCGTCAAGATGCTCGCCTCGCCCATCAATCCCTCTGACATCAACACCATAGAAGGCCGCTACGCCCTCAAACCCCCTCTTCCATGCACCCCAGGCCATGAAGGAGTCGGTATTGTCCAAGCAGTTGGATCCAAAGTCTCTAGAATGCAACCAGGGGATAGAATCATCCCTATCGAACATGGACAAGGAACTTGGTGTAGTCATGGAATCTTCAGAGAAAATTTCTGGTACCGCATCCCTAAGGATCTCCCAATAGCCACAGCTGCCACCATGGTGGTCAATCCACCCACTGCTCTACGTTTATTAGAAGAGTATGTTCAACTGGCTCGGGGAGATACGGTCATCTTGAACGGTGCCACGTCTGCAGTGGGTAAATATGTCGTCCAGCTATGTCAACACATGGGAATCCATCCAATCTGCGTCGTTAGAGAAAGACCACCCAAGGATAAAGCACAGGTAGTATCTGAATTAAAAGAAATGGGTGCTGCATTGGTCACCACAAAGGATGAAGTCAGAGCTGCTCTATTGGGTGCAGATCTCCCTGCTCCCCGTCTGGCATTAGATTGCGTGGGCGGATCGGAGGCAACCGCCATCGCCAAGTGTCTCGCCCCTGGCGGTACCATGGTCGTGTATGGCGGTATGAGTCAGAAACCATTAGAACTACCATCTAGTCTATTTATATTTAAAGACATCAGTGTCAAGGGATTCTGGTTGACAGGGGAGTATGCCAAGGCCAAGGATGGTTGGAAATTGAAGGAAAGATTAGTAGACAGGGTGTGCGCTATGTTTAGACAGAAGGTGCTGCATCCAGTGACGGTGGATTGTATTCCCATGGCAGAGTGGAAGGTTGCATTGGAGAGGTATAGGAAGCCACATAGGAATACGAAGGTGTTGTTGACTAACTTTCCTGAAGATGCATGTCTGTGAGATGAGAAATAAATGTTGTGATATTAAATAGCAGGTTGATGGCGTCATCATCAGTTGATAAATGGTGATGAAGATTAAATGAAATTACACTGTGTATACTACAGTACCTGTAGTAATATTATATCTACATTATAGTAGATGATGGTGATACAGTATCTTTACTTTTATATCAGTTCGGTGAAGCCAGCTCCTTCCCATGCGAGTCCCCGTGGAGCACCATCCAGTCCTATGTCGTCAGCTTCTGGAGCAATAATGGGATCACAACCATAATGATCTCTATAATGGTTAAATTGAGGTGGATCAGATGTATTATGATGGGGGTGTTGTATGTGGGAGTGGGGGTGGTTTTGTGTCTGTTGATGATGATGAGGAGGAGGGTTGGTTTTGAGAAAATTGACATCAGCCTTCCTTCTCTTCTTCCGTTGTATTATAATTTCTACTTCCTCTTCTTGTAGTTTGTTGTTATTATCTCTGCTTGTAAGAAGGTCTTGGAGTTCTTGTTGTATGTGGTTATCACATGTTTCAGCTAGTATTTCTTTAAGGCATATGGGACAAGTTGCCAGGAGTTGTTGTTGTGTTGGTGAAGAGAGTTGGTCGGGGTTGATCGAGGGATGGCTGGTGTTGTTTTGTGTTGTGGATGCTTTGTTGTTGTCATCATTATTTTGTGATTTAGAAGATGTATAACGCTTGGTCCTTGTTAGATGCAAGTTTAGAATGCCGACCAGCTTGCTTGATTTCTTGTTTTCTCCATTTGTTTGGTTTGCCTTGTTATTATTTGGAGCTGTCAAGGCCGGTCTCTTCCCTGATTTGTTGAATTCGTCTATTGATCGTTGCATCTTCCCCCGATAGTTTAATTCAATGGTTTGTTTTGAAGAGATCGAGCTGCCTTGGCTGCTTTTGAAAGGAGTGGCTTGCAAGTTGCAACGAGAGAGGAGCAAACACTCCCTTTCTTCATCGTCTTCTGACTCTCAATATATATGAAGTGAAACAATTTGCATTAAAACTAATACATACATCAATACTTTACACATACCAATTGCCTATTGTTTACTGTTATTATCACCACCTCCCCCTTGGTGAGTGCCATCACTATTGCTATTTGAAGACGTTGTCGTCGTACCTTCATCCCCTCCTCCCCCTGCTGCTGCTCCTCCTCCTTGCTGCTGCTCCTGTTGCCGGAAAGGATCATCAGACCAAACCTCCTTCCCTTGTGCTCTAAATTCCTGTTCTAACGTTTCCTTAGCCCTATAAACCTTTGACAATAAATAAAATGAGCCAGTCTTGTCATTTGCTTCATATAATCTCTTGTACTTTTCTAACACTTCTTCCCAATCAGCACTACTAGCTTCTATACCTAGGATCATTTCTGCTTCCTTTAGGGGCATGCCTCCTTTAGCTGTCCTGGCCGCTGCCTGAGCTGCTGGGCCAGTCATGCCGGCCTTGGCACCGTTGACGAGGGCTTGTTTGTACGCCTGTGTGGCGGCCCGGAATAAGACGGTGCCACCAGCAACTAGAAGGTTGGCTATAATTTTCGCTGCCTGTGGTAACGTGGAGGTGGATATGGAAGGATTGGGTGAGATGGGAGGTTTGTTTAGGTGAAGGAAACTGTGCGAGGATGAATATAAAAGTGAGAATTGGATTAATTCATACCATTTATTCAAACACTATGCGATTTCCTTGCTCTAAGACCTCTAGGCGTGATGTTTATGATTTATATGCTACTACGTATATGCTGGTTTTTTAAAGAATCGTTGAGATGCTGGGAGTCAAGGCTTCCCCCTTCCTGAAATGTGTACACATGTGTTCCTGAGAAAACTTTAAAAGCCAAGCTCTAGCTTAAATGTGTCAAATTTTGGGCATAGTGAAACACAAATCATGGGCTTTATGATCACAATAGACGTTAAATGTCGCCATAATACCTCATAATTGTTCAAAAGTGATATTTTAAACATAATATACAAAATCCAAGAGTATGCACTGTCTTCAAATATACGAGCTCACAGGCTTCAGAATACACGGCAATGCCTTAGCATCAAACCCAACACAACATAGGCTGCACACTATCCAACCACCAGCTTGCCAAAATCGTTTCTCGTCCGGTTGCAATCGACGTCGCAGCGACACCAGACACACACCTTCTGCTTCAAAAGACGCCTCATCCACCTCTCCATCAGCACCATCACCATACAACAAGAGCAGTATGCATTCAAATAGTACAGACACATCACAAGAAACACCACCACCATCACCACAACAGGATACCAATAAGAACGAACCAGAGACGGAACCAACCACCGCCATCAACCAAACATCATCACCCCCATCGATAACAGATTGGTGGGACCACCTCCCTTCACGATACAAAGTCATAACAGCCACCTCCCTCTCCTTTGTCATCTGCAACATGGACAAGGTCAACATCAGCATAGCCATCATCCCTATGGCCCAAGATTACGGCTGGTCCCCTACTGTTGCTGGGCTGGTACAATCCTCCTTCTTCTATGGCTACTTCCTCAGTCAACTGCCAGGTGGATCTCTAACAAACGCCATAGGAGGGAGGAAGACTCTCCCCAGTGGAGTAGCTCTCTGGTCTCTTGCCACTGCTGGTGTCCCTCTCCTTGCATCCACTCTCCCTGGGCTCTACCTGTCTAGAGCAGCAGTGGGGCTGGGAGAGGGTATCGCCCCTGCTGCAGCGACAGACATGGTTGCCAGGGTTATCTGTACCGAAGAGAGATCTAGGGCAATTAGTTTTGTATTTGGAGGTCTGCATGTTGGTTCATTGTTGGGGTTGCTAGTGGCGCCTTATATCATAGAGACATTTGGGTGGGAGAGTGTGTTTTATTTGTTTGGGGTGGTGGGGTTGGGGTGGTGTGTGTGGTGGGAGGGGCTGATGGATAGTCTTGTGGATGATGAGGTTATGAAGAAGTTGATGGCTACAAAGTATTGTGAATCGTCATCTACTAGTAGTGGTACTGATATAACACCCAAGGCATTGCCATTACCGTGGAGAGCATTTCTGAGAAATGGACCAGTAAGGGCATTATCCTTTACGCATTTCTGCAACAACTGGTTTCACTACACCATGCTAGCCTGGCTACCTACCTACTTTATCGACACGCTGTCATTAGATCTGACACGAGCAGCTCAGCTGTCCCTGCTGCCTCCCATAGCTGCCATTGCATGCTCAGCAATAGCAGGACCGGCTGCTGATGCATTGATTGAAAGGGGAGTGGAAGTGGAAAAAGTGAGAAAAGCGGCTCAGAGTGCTGCCTTTCTTATACCAGCTGCATTTCTACTAGCAGCTGGAGTGTTGACCAACTCTCTACCCAGTAGTGGAATAGAAGGAGGGGAGTTTTCCCTGTCTCTTTCATCTTCTGGGGCAGTGGTAGCTCTGATTACAATGGCATTGGGAGTGGCTTCTTTTTCGTTAGCAGGGTTGTATTGCAACCATGCTGACCTGTCACCCAGGTATGCGCCAGTACTGCTTGGCTTGACTAACACATCAGGAGCTCTGCCAGGAATAGCAGGAGTTGCTACCACTGGGGCATTGTATGATGCTACTGGATCTTGGCCACTGGCACTGTTTGCTCCTAGTGTGGTCTTCTTTGTACTAGGAACCGGGGTGTTTGTTAGGTTTGGTAGTTCTGAAAGGCAAGATTTTGATGGTGAAGAAGTGAACAGGCCTTTTGGATTTGAAGAGACTGTGTCGAAGGTATTTAAAAAGTGATGAGCAAGTTGAGTGGATGGGAGAGAGCTCAGGGAGATCTGGAGGGGAGGCCCAAGGTTCAGGTTGGTGGGTATAAGAAGGGGGGAGCGAGTGTATGGTAGTGCAGGAAAAGCAAGGGTCTATAGACTGCGTATCAGTTCTGTAGAGTGAGTAGTTTCCAAGCTTGGGTCAAGAGGCGTGGCGAGGTTGGGGCTGAAGACCACTGCCTAAAATTACTTTCTGTAATCTTTCAAAACAACATTATTTATGCTTTCTGGCTGATTCTGAAAGCTTACATGTGCTTGAGAAATGCCATAATTTACCATAAACATAGACCTAGCATCGTCGTTGACTCGAAGAAGCACAGCCAATCATGTAAAGATGGGTGAAGTAGCAAGCAACAATGAAGAGGGAGGTGGATACTTTGAAGACAGGCCTGGCAATAAAAAAGAAGAGGAATTGGAGATGCAAGATGCTCACTTCAAAGGTAAATATGAGGAAAAAGACCAGTGGCAAGCTCATTTCCACGCTTTGGAGGCATTCTTTGATGACATTGAAGGAGGGAGAGCTTGAATAGAGTAAAAAAGTTCATTGACGCCAATGGCAGGTGGCCAAGTACAGAAGAAGGGCCGTGAGGAGAGGAGACTTGGTCAGTGGGTCGTCAGATAATGCCATGAAAAGGCCCATATAGAGACAGTTTCCCCCCCAAAAAAGATATCAGAAGCTGGAGGAGTGTGTTTGGTGGGATTGGGATCCGCTTGAAATTCAATGGCAGGTGGCCAAGTCATCATGCTGAGAACTCTGAGGAGAAGAGGCTGGGTAATTGGGTCAGCCAGCAGAGTAACAATAAAGACACAATGCCAAGAGCTAGATACCAGCAATTAGAGACCTGTGGGTGGTGGAAGTGGAGAGCAAGGGAGTAGGATATTACAATCTATGCTGATTCAAACTCCACCTCCTTCACTTTAAAAAACCTATACTAGTTTTAAGTTCTTATTAGAATGACTCATACATCAATATGCCGTCACAATTTACCACACTCATATATGCTTCATAGTTAAGTTTGTTTTCGTTCCTCCTTCCGCCCAACTACTACTGACTACCACCAATCCCTCATCTCTCTCTCTGCGCCGCCCCTCCCCACCCGCACCTCTTTTCCTCACCCTCCTCTCCTCATGTTCATTCCAGCCCTCAACACTTCATCTACCAACAACAACTGGCTCGCAATAATAGGAGCGCTTTGTAGCATTTGTCTCTTGACAATATAGCAATCATATACACCAGCTGTCTGTGGATCCATGGGCTCACCTGTGGCAATATCTAACCCAATAGCTGCAGCTGCTTCACGAGGATGATCACTGTCACTATCAGCAGTAGTACCATTCACAACTGCATTGCAAGCTGCCTCATGTTCCTCCAACAATTTGATGACTGCCTCCTGTGGATCAAACCCTGCATTCTCAGCCAGTATTTTTGGCACACCCAGCAATGCTTCAGCAAAAGCTTCAACACCCAGCTTGGCTCTCCCTTCCACCTGTTTCATCGTCACGTTTCTCAAATGCCTAGCTGCTGCAATTTCAAATGCTCCAGCACCAGGAACCAATGCACTGTCATCAATCGCATTCTTCACAGCTCTCAATCCATCTCTCACTGCATCTTTAATCTGAGCAATGGTGTAGTCATTAGGTCCTTTGATGAGGATAGTACACGAGTTGGGGTTTGCCACATCTTCAACAAAGGTATACTTCTCTTCACCAAGCACATGCTCGTAAACTTTCCCAGCTTTACCCAGCACATCAGGAGCAAGTTCTTCTATTGAATTAATACTCACACCACCACAAGCTTTCTGAAGACGCTCTGCATTACGACGTTTTGCACGGCGCAGACCTACGATACCTTCCTTTGCCAGCTCATCCAGCGACTGTGGATCAATCCCCTTTTGATTAATAACAACAAAGCCAGCTCCGGCATTCTCCCCGCTGCACACTTGCCTCTTCAATTCAATAATCTTCTGCACCTTTTCATCGGTCACAGCTCTCTCTGCTGCAACCAACTTTTCTCTTTGATCAGCACTACTATAAAAGAAGCCAGCATTGACTTCAGACTTTTCAAACTCCAGAGAAATGTTGCAATTCAGAATAAAGGCATTTTCCACGTGTTTGGGCATATCTGGATGACGAGCTCCATGATCCAGCACCAGTCCTCTGATGAGCTTGGTATCAGACTCCAGCTTATGTCTCATGTGCATAATTTCTACCATATGTAAATCTAGCATCTCCCCGCCGTCAGGTCTGTGCAGGGTCAATACAGCGTCAACAACAATGTCGGTCAACTGATCTGCCATTCTCTGCTGTAGCTTGGTTCTCAAAGCTGTTCTAGCAACACATCTCAATGATTCACGGTCTGATGGGTCTTCCATGCTCTCTTTGAATGCATCTAAGAAGGAAAGGCAGGCTTTCTTTGAGGCATCGTAGGCTTCAGCGATGATTCTGGGGTGGAGGCCTTCTGCCAAGTAGCGCTCTGCTTGTTTCATGAGCTCTCCGATAAGAATGACAGTAGAGGTGGTGCCATCACCGGTGATATCATCTTGAGCTACTGCAGCTCTTGCTATCATGACAGCAGTTGGGTTTTGGATTTGCATTTCGCGAAGGAGGACGTTGCCGTCTTTGGTCAACTTGATGTCTGTGATTGGGGGGAGATGGGGAGATGGAGGCAAGGTGAGTTGGGGGGAAGTTCGTGCAAGAAAATGATGTATAAAGTGTTGATTGAGTGTTTACGTACCACCAGCGCCGCCTACAAGCATTTTCACGGTTCCTTTTGGGCCTAGATTCGTTTTCATCACGTCATACAAGCCTTTTGCGGCATTGATGTTCATAAATAAAGCTGCCCCTCTACCGAGAACCTCAGCTTTGGGATTCAATGTCTTCACAGAACTCATTCTGTATGATAAAACCTAGTTATTAGGGGTATACTCTTCACTATTGAGTTGATTGACTTTGCGATCAAATTGGATTCAAGGTCCACTAAGCGCACTTCAGATATCGGATATGATCACTTGAATGTATGTTTTATATCTAATTGATGTAGTTGGCATGCGTGGGGTATTCATACATCATGTACTAGAGTGTCTGTCTCACAGCCTGGCAGTGAGGAAAGCATCGGGCGACTGAAAATTTCAGAAATTTGAAGGGAGCAGAGGAGCCGGAACTGTATCAAATCATAATTAAGTAGCCTTTAAACTGTAGGTTAGAACTTTTCATACACATATACAGTGAACAGGTTTATCATACGTTGGCATACCAGTGCATCTCGAGTGATTCCAAATTTGAAACAAGTTGAAACCTGGCCGAGATTTTGCTTTCCAAGGCCAGTAATAATCTCCTTGTACCATATATATTGGTTAAAACGCGTCATATAGTGGTAGACTCCCAGCTGTTGCCATATTGATTGGTGCAAATTACTCAAAGTTTTGCATCGAGTGGCTACAATAGCTTTCATATTTATAGCTTAGGACCAAGTAGCATTTAGAGATGAGTACGGAGGGAAATACTGGCAATCCTTCAGATGGACAAGCCATAAATCGAAATCCCACCCCAACGACACTCCCCCCGGGAATAAACATCAACCAGCTTGCTCTTCAACGAGCAATGGCAGCAGGGGCTCCTGGCCAGGCCTTTATTTTTCAACAGCAAATGCCATTACCAGCCTTATCTCGCATAAGAAACAGAAACAGATCCAGCAACAGAAAGGGCTGCAATTGCAAAAATAGCAAATGTCTCAAGCTCTATTGTGAATGCTTTGCTTCAGGCAAGTACTGCGACAACTGCAACTGCAACAACTGTTGCAACAATTCAGAAAATGAAAATGTTAGGCAGCAGGCAGTAGAATCAATCTTAGAACGCAACCCCAATGCTTTTAGACCAAAAATTGCTGGTGAAGACGAAGGCGCCGTCGCTCAAGGCCCCACTGCAGGTCGACACAACAAAGGCTGCAACTGCAGGAAGAGTGGCTGCCTTAAGAAATATTGCGAATGCTTCCAGGCAGGCATTACATGCTCTCAAAACTGTAGATGTGTAGATTGCAAGAACTTTGAAGGTAGCGATGCACGGTTAGCAGCTGTGAGTGGCCGTCCTCTCATGACATCCCCCTCCACCTTTTTCGGCCGGACGTCCTATCTCCGGCCCGTCTCTGGAGCACCAGGGGCAGCCATGGCCCTCTCTCATCATCCTGGTCTTGGTGGAGGACTGCCCCCAAGACATATGGCTGGTTCAATCACTAGTCCAACCCTCCTTCCTGCCACTGGCTCTGCAGGCAGTATGGCCCTTGCAGCTCCAGTTGGGGGCAGTGGTAGTGGAATGTTGCCAACCAATGTGATTGTGACTTCAGCACAGAAGCAACAAGGAATGAGGGAGGCAATGAAGGAGATTATCAAGCCAGAAGTGGTTGAAAAGCTGGCTTTGTTGCTCATGGCAGTGAGTCAGGAAGAAACGGAGAACCAGGAAGGTGAAACTACTACTACTGCAGCAGCTGCTGATGGTGGTGAAGATGATGCTGTGAAGGAGAAGGAGGAGGAGCTAAAACCGTCTGGAGCAGGAACAAGGTCATCACGTCGCCAATCAAAAAGAAAGCTTCTAGAAGGTCATGAGAAGGTAGAGGTAGAGGTGGAAGAAAAACTGCAAGTTAAAGATACCACAGTAAAAAAGGAGGCAGAAGTGGCTAAAAAACAAGAAAGGGTGGTATTGTCTGAATTCCGAGACACTTTGAAAATGATGAGTAAAGTGTTGGGAGAGAAATCAGACTTGAAAGCCCGTCAACTTGCCCAAAAACAACAAGCCGCTTACATGGCAGCATTAGCAGCATCTCAACAGCAACAGCAGCATCTATTACAGCAACACTCCGAGTCAATGGCAGCAGCTGGTGCAGGAGGAGGAGGAGGAGGAGGAGGAGCAGGTCAGCAGATTGGTACTACTACCGTTCCTCCTGGTATGCAGGCCATAATGACGACTGGGCAAAATGGAGCTCCTCAGCTGGTGATGATTCCCCAGGCTCTTTTTAATTCTATGAGACAGCAGCAGCAGCAGCAGCAGCAGCAGCAGATGGCACAGGCTATGGAAGAGGAAGAGGAGCAGCAGGCATAGATAGATATAGATATCAGAGTATTTTAAATCAGGGAAAGTTTTGGATAGATAAATAGATAGATAAATAGATAGGTTTATACATATTTTAACTAAGAAGTCTATCCTTATCATACATCAGGTCCTTCATCCATGCCATTACCATCATCCTCTGCGCCATTATCACCGTCCGCATCTCCTTCTCCTTCTTCTGTGTTATCGTCGTCTTCGTCCTCTAAGCTATCCTCTTCATCTGTAGTACCTTCTCCTTCCTCCTCCTCCTCTTCCTCTGATTCTTCATCTGAGCGAGGTTCTTCATGGGAGAGTAATCTACCCGGTATTATATCACTAGCACGGTAGTCTCTGATTTGTGCCAGCTGTACAAGTTGGGAAGATGATCAGATTGGATTTGTCGGTGAGTTGGGGGGGAAATGGTGTTGGAAATAGTACGATCACGGCAATGCGGTGTATTACAATACTTACAGCATATTCCAAGTCTGCTTCATTCTTTCCTAGGATTGCACCTTCGTCAGGTTCACTTTGAAAATCCACTATTGTTTTTGGAGTAAAAGATGGTAGAATCGGAAACATATCTAGCTCCCGTCACACTACAGCAGTTCATATCAATGCATGATCGTGGCATGTATCTGAACAATTGAATGATGCTTGGAGGAGATGCGCGTTTCCATTCATTTCATAGAACGTTGACATCAGCGACGAGTTTGCAATTGGAAGGTTTCAAAAGGGTGCAGAGTGAGAGTCGTCCACGCATGTATTTCAATATATATTGCATCAATAATTGAATTTGTAGATTAACCAGATAAAACTATCGTCAGTTCTGGTGACAGATCGCTATCAACAATCGGCATTTTCTTTTAGATACACGAAAAAGTCAAGGACCTTTGTCCAAATTGGAAATGAACGACTTCTATGTTAATACAGGTGCTAGTTCATCATTCCAACAGCCGCAATGGTATGATAATGGCTCTCAATACCAGCAACAAATGCCTTATAATCAGGCCCCAATGAGCTCTGCTGCTCAGTATGGATCGTTTGAAGACGAGGCACCTCTATTAGAAGGTAAGAAAGTGCTTTACATTCCCATATCAGGACCCCCCAGCACAGCTGCTGTTGCAACTTTCCACTCACAGATCACTCGAGCCGCCTCCGCCTCTTCTTCTCACCTCCACCACTCCCTCCCCTGTCCCCCTCTTCTTCCACTGCAGAGCTTGGAATCGATATCCCAGCTATATTAAGTAGAACAAAATCCATCCTCACATTACGACTAGCACATAAAGACATGGACAACTTAGATCTCGGTGGTCCTCTCATCTTCCTCGCAGCACTAGGTTTTGCCCATCTTTTAGTGGGCAAACTTCATTTTGGCTACATTCTAGGTTGGACAGTAGTAGGCTCCCTCTTAATATGGTTTGTAGTCACATCAATGGCAGGGCTAGACCCAGGTCTAAAAAATGGAGACGCCTATTCAGCATGTTGTACGGTGGGCTATGCCATCCTCCCTCTGGTATTGCATGCATCAATAGCCTTGTTACTCCCTAGAAGAAGCCTGTCTACATTGATTGGGGGAGCTGTAGCGATACTATGGTCTGCCCATATTGCATCTATGTTGTTTTCAAAGAAAAGTGTGACGTTGGAAGGGCAGAGGGTGTTGATTTGGTACCCCTGTTTGTTGATGTACTCTGCCTTTGCTCTGCTGACGTTGTATTGAAATGTAAAATGATAAATGATAAGATTGATTTAGTGTATGTGTGTGGGAGAGAAAGGGATTTTGTGAAATGTGAAGCATTTAAGAAGGAAGAGTATGTATGAGCAATTGTAGTGTTATATGTGATATCAAGGCTCAATATGTGTAGCTCCTCACTGAGTACGAGTTGACTTGCCAGCAAAAATGGTCCAAGGAAGGTTTCCAAGAAGGATGTCCAAGGGCAACGACATTGGAATTGGGAATAGCATATTATTTGAACCAATTATTATTCTAGGTTCATCATGAAGTAGATCTTCGACAGTTTACTTGAACAATGCTGGGGAAGAGTAGTGATCAAGGGATTTGCCATGTTGCAGAAGAGGTACTCCCGATAAATTCCAAGTCGAAGCCGCATAAGCTCTCTTGCAGGACAAAAAGAATTCAGACTCTATCCAAGTTGCATTTAATAGCGTTACTGATCTGCTTCGTTACCATCCTCTCCATCCAGTCATGCCGTTGGCTGGGCGACCGACCAATTGTCAGTTGCCGACTCTCCCACTTCCAGTGCCATAATGGCATCGATTCCAGAGAAACCATCCATACAGGACCTTCAATTGCACCATCTAGTTGGAGAAGTCTATCAAAATACGACCCGCCCAATCTCCAAGACAGAAACAATTTTTCCATCTACGTCGTCTCTCCACCCACCGCCACACACCGACGTCGTCACGCTGCTTCCCAGCTCCATTCCCACAACATTACTTCGTACCAATGGTTTGACACAGACACTGATGACGCATTAATTAAATTTTGCCAATATGACGACAGTAACAATCACAGTACATCATCAACAGCAACATGGGAAGCAATCGAATGCAGCACACATCTTCGTTTGATGCATCGGATGGTGTCAGATGTCAACATACAAGTACAATTGGTACTATCTGACGACATTATCATCAATACTGCTGGAAATGGTAGCTCTTTCTTGGATACTTTAGAATCAATTATGAAGGAATTGCCTTATAATTGGGAATTGTTACGGCTTCACACTGAAAATGGTGAGAAGAATACAAACACAGCAGCAGTCATTGACATGCCACGAGGGGATGGTTCGCTAAGAGCTGTTACATATACTAGACAATTTGCAGCCAAGGTATTGACTGAAGTATATCAAATGTATACCAGTACCAATGAAACACCCCTTGTCTTGGATTTTAGTAGCTTTATTACTCGAGTAGCTACACAACATCATCAAGATCGTGATGATGACGATAGTGAATATGTACCTCCTCCTCGTACTGCTGCTACTACTACTACCCTCTTTGCTCTGACACCCAACATTATAGAGGTGCAGCATGTCTTTCCAGTGGCGATACTAGCTGATGACCACATTGAACACCACGAAACAAAAAGGGAGAAGGAGGAGGAGATGAAGAAGAAGTCGCATGTAGTGATAGCAGTGACAGGTGACGTTTCCCAGGTCCCCAATTGGATGCTCCATTTCCAAGAGACAGAGAATGTAGCAGCCAACTGGGACATAATTGCTCTCTTCTACGGCGACAACCCCTACTATGACTGTCCTCAATGCATTGCAATACAGCGTCAACAGGGAGCTAAGTTCAATCTGATCTACCAATTCATGCAAACTCCTCTGTGGAAGGACACTCTTCGGCATCAATACAGCAGCATGATGATCGCTGATGATGATTTGATCATGGATGTTCACAGTCTCAACATTGCATTTGAAATCTTCACCAGATACAACCTTACACTAGCACAGCAGAGTGTATGCAAAGTGGACAACTCTTATACAATCTGGGATCCTTTGTATCAAGAGAAGGAAAACGCTCTGAGGTATGTCAACTGGGTGGAAATTATGGCCCCTATTTTTAAAGCTGACTTTTTCAACAAAGAAGTCAATTATACGTTACAACATGCATTCAGTGGGTTTGGTCTGGACTCTGTGTGGCCTTCTTTACTAGGCTATCCCAAGGATAAGATTGCTATTATTGACGCAGTGTGTATGGCGCATCCCAGGGAGCCCTTGTTGAGCATGTCGGGGAGGAAGATAATTTATGGCGAGGGTGTGATGCCATTTCCTGAGCTGACAGAGGAAGAGGTGACGTTGAAGAGCTATGGGCTCACTAAATCTCAGGTTGTTGGTAAAGTGAGTGTTTATAACACTGTAGATATGAGAACTTTCCTCTCAGCTGGGCCTAGGATGAATGGCAAGCATAAGCAGCAAGAGGAGAAGGAACTCTACCAGAGTTCAGAATTGTATTATTCTCTGCATAGACATCCGGCTGGGTTGGATCAGTTGGACTTGATTGCTTCTCCACCACCAGAAGAGGAAGAGAGGAAAGAGCCGGCTTCTCCTCTATCATGGTTTAGTGCTCTACATCACCCTTCAAAAGTTGTTGTTGTGGCCGTATCTGTATTAGTTATAGCTGTAGTTCTTACACTAAAACACAGCAGCAGTGAGTATGGTGGTAGCCAAGGTAAAATAGGAGGAAAGAAGGATAGGAGAAGAGATGTTGGAAGTGCGTCAAGTATTATATCATCATGGATGGCTAATAGCAATGGTAACGGTAATTGTAATAGTAGTGATCATCTTGCTACTAGGAGATCTGACAGTGCTAATGAAATGGATCTGAGATGTGTATGAGAAATTATCCTTTTCCCATTGGGTAATTAATAATGATATGTCAATGTCGATTTAATACGCTTAAAAAGGTGAACACATTATTACTGCTTACTTAAGCAATGTCAATACGCACCACTTCCTTTGCTACTCTCCTTTCCCCAATTGTTTTCTTCTTTCAAGTCCAAGGATAAAAATTAGGCCACAACACACACCCAACAGCAGTAAAGCTGAGGCACCACGCCCAAACCCCCCGTCTCACCCACTTCCCCCTCCCCCCCACTTTGTTACAATAATAATAGTACGGATACATCAGAGTGGCTACATACCAATACAGAGGAGGGCAGGTGGAGAGAAACCTCGTGCCTACATTGACATGCATGATGAGTATTGCTGTTGCTGTCATGAGGGCTGTGTAGTGGAAGTAGGGGGCTGGTGTGTCGTTGTTTAATAGATATCGTTGCCATACACAAGTATTACTGCCCTTCTTCTTTATGGGAAATGATGATGTGTCTCGCCTGGAAGGAAGAGGAGGAATGCCAGTACCCTTAGCTGCATTAGTATCATCATCACTATCGCCATCATCATGATGGACGCCATCACTATCATAATCACTATCAGTTCTTCTATCCTCCGTCCAGAGATCTAGATGGGAAGTTCTCTGCCAATTAGATGAAAAATACACCCAACAAGCAGCAATACAAAATCCAAAAATAGGTACAGATTGCAATATAGTAGGCCATCTATCTAGTTTAGTATAAAACCTGAGGAAGCCAACATCCCAGTACTTATCTTGAACATGGCTGTATATTGCCGGCGGTAATATACGGAATACTATGCCTCCCATCTTCCTAGTGCACCATGCTCTCTCTGGATCATCATCAACATCAACAAAGTTACTGGAAGTACAATATGTGAAGTAGGCTATGACCTGGATGATAATATACGGAAGACAGATGCATGTACATGCCAGTAGTGTCTTGATTGTTTCTCCCACACAGGAAGACCAGGTGCCGTACTTTGTTGGTATTGCTATTGTTTGTTGGTGATGATGATTGTGCCTATGGACGTTCCTCTGTTGTCTGTGCACAGTTGAGGGTGCAGTTATGTTGTTATTATAATAACAATGATGCCACCATGTTGTGTAGATATAGGATAAGAGGCGGTGAAGGGGAAACCAGATGGAGAGGATACCATTTGACCGAGACGCTGCGCCTGCTGTGAACGCTAGCGTTGATAATAACAGTCTGTTTTTATGTAGGAAATACATTCCTGTGAATGTGCATGCAGAAAATAGAGATTCAGTGTAGCCTATAGTGTAGAATACAGAGGCTGGATTGAAGCAAAAAAGTAGAACAGCAGTGTCGGCCAATCTACTTGGTATTTTCCTTCCATCTTTTGTAGATTTACAGCTACTACTGCTGGTACTATAAGGACTGTTTCTTTTCTTTTTATTCTTCCTAGACTTAGATAACAAGTAGCTGCTGAATATCTCGTAGGAGAGCTTGTGAAGTGCAAGTGCTGCAATAATGAAAGATACAAAGCTAATAAGCATGCCGTGCATGGTGTAGCGAGACTCAGGAGGGAAGCGGTGGCCCAACAGCCATCGACTGCCGGTGAGAATGTCCAGAGTTCTCATGAACATAGGGAGGAGAGGGAAAAATGCATGTATCATATCATTTTCATAGCCGCATTTTGCTATTCTGACAAAGTACATGGAATCCCATGGTGCAAGGTGATCCGGTGAGGTGGTTGGAGACGGAATGAGGTGGAGGGGTGCTGGAGAGGATGGTGCCGGGGAGAGGCATTGGAAGTTGGAGAGATGAGCTGACGTGGCGAGGTCTGTGAAGGATACGTCGGCAAGAGTGACCAAAGATAGGCAAATAATTCGGGAGGTAGCTGCTAGAGCTATTATTTTTCTATCTTTGGCTTGGATCATCATTTTGGATCAAACGCAAGTTTGTATTTTATTATTAATCTCTCTCTTGTGCAGTAACTGATATTGGTTCTCGTCATCGTGTATAGGGGATATTACTTGTGATGTATACGAAATATCAAGAGAATTGCCCTCCCAGGCTCATTTTATGAGTGCAGAGTTTTCCTGCCTCAGCGACTTCAAACTGAAGGAGGAATAAAGTAATGGCTGAGTGCTTCCAAGAGGACGGCTTTATTGGTTTGGTAATTTAGACACAATCTAGTATACTTACACGAATTTCTATCCCGAATGCACACCAACGCGCCTTGGCAGTAAACAACATTTTATCGACCCATTAAGCCTTCTCCAGGGCAAATAAATTAAGGAAAACCTGAGGAAACATGGGACATAGACTCTCAAACTCTATTAGTAGCGAGAGCGGCGACGATGAACTTCCTGCTCACCGTCAACCTTTGACTCAAGCCTCCTTGGTGAATCGTCGCAATGCCAGCAAAGACTGCTGTGCAGACGCTGCCAACGGTAACCTCTCCAAATTATATTATGACGAGCTCCCCTCATATAGATACAATGCAGACGAATACCAAAAACACAAAGCAACAAGTGGAATTTGCAGCTGCTTATCAGCCCTCCGACCTCTCTCTTGTCGGAGCATCTTCACTGCTTTTATGATCGTTGCCACTGTGGTCGCCGCCTTCACCCACACTAGACAGGTTAAACGGCACTTCCAAAACTCAATCAGAAAAGTTTATTATAATTTAGATCCTCTAATGCTAGGCAGGGATGATACACGCTTCCCAGCACCTTTGTGCATGTATGAACCTCAGCAACCGACATTCAACCGACGCACCCTTTATCAAGATGACATTGATAATGCAGCGGCAGCAGCAGCAGCAACCGTAGAAAATGAATCAAACCTAGAAGACGGCAATGCGAAAGCATATGAAACCACTGCCATGAATAATAGTAATAATATTCAACAAAGTGCACCCAAAGTAGCAGTGGTCACCTATCTGAGAGACGACAACTACCTCCCTCTCTTCCAGCAACTCACCTGCACCCTCAAAGCCTCCAACCCCAACATCGACCTTGCTCTAATGTACGTCCCTGGAGATCTAGGTGACAATGTCATGAATGAGCTGAAATTGCACAACACCACTCTTCTGCCTGTCCCCCCAGTTACAGAGTATACAAACTACTACGAGCCACGTTATGCCAGAAACTGGTTGAAACTAAGAGCATGGAGCCTTATTCAATATGACGCAGTGCTGCTGGTAGATTCAGATGTGGCAATAGTAGGAGACATATCTCCACTGTTCACGCTACCAACGTCATTTGCAGCAGCTCCTGATCAGTCTAGATGGCTAAATAGGTTTAAAACCAGACTGGAAAAGTTCAACGGAGGGGTGTTGCTGTTAAGGCCATGTCCAGCAGTAGAACAGCACATGCTGCAGATATTAGAGGCATATCCAAAGTTGAGGTTTACATTTGGAACTGCTGAGCAGGATTTTTTGACTTGGTATTTTCGATATGTGTCTATGACTTTGCCATTAGAGTATAATGCTCAGGCAAGTCAGAGTTTGATTGGTAATGTGACAGTGGGAGGGATGAGGCCGAGGATTATTCATTATACGGAACATACCAAGCCGTGGAAGGGACCTGTGCCTGGTGTGCCTGGTCATCAGTATTTATGTCCTAGAACTGTATAATACTAATAGATGATGGCTAGAAATAGGTGGGTTGCAGAGTTGTTAGCAACGGGGGTGGGCAGGGAGAGCGTTTGAGAGTGAACAACACTGATGATATTTGGAATACCTGTTTAATGTTCTTTCGAGTTTTAGAGATGATTTTATTATAACTGAACTTTCAACAATAATGTAAATGTATCAGCTTTTTCAGCACGCATTCATGCTGAAACAACTACCTAGAGTGGCACAATTCCAGGCTAGAAGAAGTAGTGTAGGATCACTTTTGAGAAGAAATCGCACTAAAAACTCCAGAGTACGCCCTTATTCTAGCATCAAGGACAAAGCACCATCACAAAGCGATGATTACACAAAGGGGCAGCTCTACCTCTTGGCTGTCAGTGGACTATGGGGCAGCTACAACCCGACGCTGCGTCTCATCTACAACTCTACCGACTTCATAGACCCTATCGCAATTGCCGCTATAAGGGGTGTTTTACAAGTGACATTACTAGGAACTTTTGTTATGATTGCCAAATATTTGAATAACAATAAAAAAAGTCCAACTGACAAAGCTAGCAGTGATACTAATAATATAGAAGATGATGACCAACAACAACCAACCTCCACCTCATCAGCAGCATCCACCTCACTCCTCCCTTTATCCCTCCAAGCAAGCTTGGAAATAGGGCTTTACAACACAGTAGGCACTATTGCACAGACATTTGCCCTCTCCAACACCTCAGCTACCAGAGGTGCTTTCCTCATCCAAGCCAGCATCATTTTCACTCCTTTGTTAGCCACTCTATTTGGCCCTCCACCTTCTAGAGCAGCATGGATTGCATGTTGCACCGCCCTTGTTGCCGCTATTCTTGTCACTCAAGACAGTTTGGGTATCTCCACCGACACCATCACCTCCAGTATTACTGCTACTGCTACTGCTACTGCTACTGCTACTGCTACTGCTACTGCTACTGCTACTGCTACTGCTGATAGTATAGCTTCATACCCATTATTAAATATAGATCCACCAACAACGGTAATAGGAGATGTTCAGACATTGATAGCAGCACTGTTTTATTCTTTGGCTACAGTACGTATACCTAGATATGCGTCTAAAATGTCTCCTTTGACCCTGGCATTTGGTAAATCTGCTTTTTTGGCCACTACTGCTGTTTTAACTGCATTATTAGAAACCATAAACAACACTACTACTAGCAGTAGTAGTAGTAGCAGTATTGATCATATGGTAACCTCATTGACACGATTATGGCCAGAATGGGCTGCATTTAGCAGTACTGGAGGAGGAGGAGGAGGAGATTCTATAATTGTATGGGTCTTATTAATATGGTCTGCATTTGGACCAGGGAGCCTAGCTGCCTTCCTCATGGTAAAAGGCCAAAGTATGGTGAGCGCAACAGATGCTCAGATAGCCTTTGCAACTGTCCCACTGTGGAGTGCAGTGTTGGCACTGGGAATGGTGCAGGAGAGTGTAGGGTGGTTGACATGGGTGGGGGGGGGCATGA
>Ga0209986_10000403_pt1 | contig 41380 bp, 42 predicted proteins | sample BlataG_FD_183168 | JGI IMG/M metagenome (GOLD analysis project Ga0209986, IMG submission 183168) | Deep subsurface microbial communities from Black Sea to uncover new lineages of life (NeLLi) - Black_00105 metaG (SPAdes) (version 2) | ecosystem: Environmental > Aquatic > Marine > Oceanic >... | reverse complement strand
CATTCGGCTCGGGCTAACGCGTGCTAAAGCCCTTCAAACAGTCAGTCGGTTTCCAAGAGAAACACGCCGTCGCTACGCTGCACCGAAATCAAATGCGTTTACCCTGATTGCTTGTTGGAATAAAGAAAATTCTTTACACGTCAAGGGGTGCTGATATATTAGTCCTTCATAACACCATACGGAAAAATAGAAAATGTAATATCAAGTTTAAGGAAGGTACCATGCACAAATTACTCACGGAACATCCCGGTCTGAAAATGCTGCTTTTGGGCAACGAAGCCATTGCCCGTGGGGCGGTTGAGGCCGGAGTCGCTGTTGCAACAACATACCCCGGAACTCCCTCTTCAGAAATATCAACCAATTTTTTCCAGATATCCCGGGAAAGCAACCTCTATTTTGAATACAGCACCAATGAAAAGGTTGCACTTGAAGTGGCGGCCGCTACGGCAAATTGCGGCGTCCGCAGCATGTGTGTCATGAAGCACGTGGGAATGAATGTGGCTGCGGACGTTTTTATGACTCTTGCGTACATTGGCGTTAAGGGGGGGCTTGTTATTGTTACGGCCGATGATCCGTACATGTTTTCGAGTCAGAACGAACAGGACAACCGTTATTATGGCAAGTTTTCAGGTCTGCCCATGGTGGAACCGTCTTCGGTGCAGGAGGCCAAAGATATGATTGCTTATGCTTTTGATATTTCAGAAAAACTTCAGCAACCGGTTATCTTCAGAACGACAACCAGAATAAATCATTCCACTGCTCCCGTGGTTTTTGGCAAAATCAAGGCGGCCGAAACCAGCGGTGATATTTCCAAGGATCCGTTTAATCAGGTGCCCGTTCCTGCTGTTGCCAGAATTCTTCATGCAAGACTGCTAAGCAAACTTGAGATCGCTGAAAACATGTCTGAAAATTCAGAGTACAATTTCATCATGGGCAACGGTGCCTGGGGAATTATATGTAATGGGGTAAGTTACAACTATGTGTCTGATGCAGCCAAAGATCTGAACATAGAACATCGAGTTAAGATATTTCGGATCGGATTTTCGCATCCCATGCCCCGAGCCATGATCAAAGGGTTTTTAAAAGAGTGTGAAAAAGTGCTGGTTGTGGAGGAAGGCGAGCCTTTCATGGAAGAAACGGTCAAGATGTTGGCACAGGAGGAAAAATTAACCCTTCCTATTTTGGGGAAAAGTCAAAAATATTTCTCACGACTGTATGAATTCGATCCCGCCCTGGTAAGACAATCCATGGCAACCTGTTTTGATGTGGCGTATACACCGGCCAAGGTTCCGGATCTTTCGGATATTCCTGAAATTCCGGAGCGCCCGCCCAACCTTTGTGCCGGATGTTCTCATCGGGCCACCTTTTATGCGGTAAAAAAGGCCTCGGAGGGTATGGATACAATTTGTCCCACGGATATCGGCTGCTATACCCTCGGATTCCTGCCGCCCCTTGCCATGGGAGATTTTCTGATATGTATGGGAGCTTCTGCAGGAGTATCCTGCGGTTTTTCAATAAAGACCGGGAAAAAAGTCATTTCTTTTATCGGAGATTCCACCTTTTTTCATTCCGGAATACCCGGGTTAATTAATGCCGTCTATAATAACCATAATTTTACCCTGGTAATTCTTGATAACGGTACCACCGCCATGACCGGGCATCAGCCTCATCCCGGAGTTGATATGAAAAAACTGAACATAGACGGGTATGGAATGGTGTCTATCGAAGAAATCGTCCGGGCTGTGGGGGTATCCCACGTTACGGTTATCCGGCCGTACCGGGTTAAAAAGAGTATCCATGCCGTCAAAGAGGCCCTGAACTTTAAAGGGGTTTCGGTGGTGATATCCAAAGAAATGTGTACGCTGTATGCGAGAGGTCTAAAGAAAGCCCGGGGCAAGCCTTTTTTTGTTAGTGACAAATGTAAAAATCATAAAGATTGTATTAATGAGCTCGCATGCCCGGCCTTTTTCATAGAGGAAAACCGGGTTAACATCGATCCTGTCATGTGTTCGGGGTGTTCAGTCTGCGCCCAGATCTGCCCGGAGCATGCAATTTTGCCCATTAGGGACACAAAGTAAACGTTTACGGGTTAAGGGTTTAGAAATTGTGTATCCGTTCACAGGGTCTTTGAATTAATGGAAATTCCAAATAACAAAAAAAATACAATGACCGAAATTCAAAATTCGAAACCGTATGATCTTGAAGCAAGACAGACGAATTGAAAAAGATATTTTTATCAATACTGGAAAAATCGCAATAGTTAAAATCATTGGAATTTTTGATTCCTGTCTGCCTTTGGCATGATGTTTTGAATTTGATTCTTGAGATTTGGGATTTACCCGCCTAAGGCGGGTTAATTTGTAATTTGGTACTTGGAATTTGGGATTTAATGAATCTTTGGCGCTTGGAATCTTAAAGAAATCCGTTAGCGGTTGCGGAATACATAACTCAAATAATAGTCAGCGATTGGATTATTAAATGAACACAACAAGATTAATAATAGTGGCTGTGGGCGGACAGGGAAATCTTTTGGCTTCCAGGGTTATCGGAGAAGCTGCACTCCTTTCAGACATCGATGTGCGCATGAGTGAAATACACGGCATGGCTCAAAGGGGTGGAGTGGTTGAATCCTCAATTGTGTTTGGAGATGCTCAAAGCACCGTAATTTCGGACGGTGAGGCCGATGTGCTTTTAGGGTTCGAGCCCTCGGAAACTCTGCGGGCTTTAAATAAATGCAATTTAAATACGGTTGTTATTACAAATCTGGCCAAACTTCCGTCTTTTACGGTGACTACGGGAAAAAGTGTTTATCCGGATCTGGATGTGCTCCAAGAGTTGATTCGGAAGAAAACGGCAAAGCTTATTGCCTTTGATGCAGCGTCCATGGCAATCAAAGCCGGAAATGTCTTGTCCGTAAATATGGTTCTGCTGGGCGCCTTGATTCAAACCCATATCGTTCCTCTGTCCGCCGAAAATGTCAAAGAAGCGATAATAAAAAGAACCCAAAAAGCTTTTGTTGAGTCCAACTTAAAGGCTTTCAATCTCGGGTTCTCCGCCGCCCAAGGACTCGGATAATAATAAGTTTTACAGTTGCGTGTATGCTTCAAGAACTCTCCATTAGAAACTTTGCAATAATCGATGATCTTCAGATATCCTTTTCAGACGGACTGAACATTCTAAGCGGTGAAACCGGCGCCGGCAAGTCTATCATCATAAATGCGGTCAATCTTTTGCTTGGAAGCCGGGCAAATGCCGGGCTCATTCGTACGGGTAGCCAAACAGCGGAACTCGAAGCATTGTTTCAAATTGCAGCGAAAAGCACCGTCGCCGGCATTATGGAAAAAAACGGTTTTCATCCCGAGGAAGGACTTCTGATCAGAAGAATTGTTTCTCGCAAAGACCGCCACCGTGTTTATATCAACGGACATCTTGCCACCACTCAAACGCTGAATTTGATAACCGAGAATCTTGCAAGCATATCCGGGCAGCATGCTCATCAGAGACTCTTAAAAGAAGAGAATCAGCTGGAGATAATTGATCAGTTCGGAGATTTGATTTCCTTGCGGGATGAGGTTTCCGGGTGTTTTTATGAAATAATTCCGCTGATCCGGAACCTTACAAACCTGAAGGCTAAAAAGGCCCGTCACGCTGAACACGTTCAGTTGCTTGAATTCCAGCAAAAAGAGATCCGGCAGGCATCCATAACTCCGGGAGAAGACGTGGCGCTTGAACAGGAACGGATACGTCTGAAAAACGGAGAAGAACTTTTTCAGGCGGTTCACAGCAGCGTTGAAGCGCTTTACAGTGCACAGGGTGCGGCTGTTGAACGCCTTGTGGCGGTGAAAAAAGATCTTGAAAAAGCTTCCCGCATAGACCCCGCCCTCGTCCCAAAAACAGAGCGTATTGCCGAAGCAGCTATTTATCTTGAAGATATTGCTGAAGCGCTTAGAACTTACCTGAACAATATACAGATCGACGAAAACCGTCTTGAAGCGGTTGAAGCGCGCCTTGACACCCTGGCCAAGCTCAAGCGCAAATATGGAACGTCTCTTGAAGATGTACTTCTGCAACTCGAATCCATAGACCGTGAGCTTTCAGGAATCGATAATCTATCAGAGGATATCGCTGATACTGAAAAAAAGCTTTCCTATCTGCACGACAAGCTGGTCAAACTGGCCATAACCCTTTCAACCAAAAGGAAAAGCACGGCGGCGACACTTGCCAGAAAAGTGGAAAAAGAACTCGGCACCCTTAAGATGTCCCAAACCAAGCTTGAGATTTTCTTTGGAATCGTACCTGTGGATGAACATACAGATACCTATCTTGCAACCGAAGAGAGCGTCATCACTGAGACCGGAATCGACCGCATAACCTTCCTGATTGCTCCGAATGTGGGAGAGCCGCTCAAACCCCTCAATAGTATTGTGTCCGGCGGGGAACTTTCACGGGTTGTTCTTGCGTTAAAGGCCATACTGGCCAGGACCGAAGCGGTGGAGACCATTGTTTTTGATGAAGTTGACGCGGGAATCGGAGGAAGCGTGGCAGAGATCGTGGGGAAAAAGCTGTCATCCCTTGCCCGTCACCATCAAATCATCTGTATTACTCATCTGCCTCAAATCGCAAAGTTCGGCGACCATCATTTCAATATCTCAAAGCATGTTGTCCGGGGGAGAACCAGAACAACCATAAACCGTTTAACCGAGTCGGAACGTGTCAAAGAGATTGCCAGGATGCTCGGGGGGGAAAAAATTACCCGCGCCACTCTTAATCATGCCCATGAGATGCTGAATAAAATAGTTTGAAATACCATGACTTTTTATAGCATTCCGCCATTTTTGACATTATGCTGCTTTATCGGGCTCGCCGCCCTGGCTATTTTCTATGGCCCCAGAACAAAAACCAACTTGCTTTTTTTTACGATCTGCATCCTCGGGTCCTTTCTTTATATCGACATACTTTTCGCCTTCAATGTCACATCGGGAAAAACCGCTCTTTGGGTCAGTCGTACGGATCATTTTTTTATTGTGTATCTATTCCCCGTATACATTCACTTTTTTCACACCTATCTTAATATTTCTGGGCGAAAATGGCTTGTCCGGGGTGCATATGCCTATGCATTTATTCTGATGTGCTCTACGCAAACACATCTTTATATAGAGTCCATGCAGAAACATTATTTCGGTTATTTTGCAAAAGGCGGAATTCTTTATCCTTTTTTCGGACTGGCAGGGCTTTTTGTTACCATATATGTCTTGATACAGTTATTTAATGCAATCCGTAAAGAGAACAACAGTTCCCATAAAAACCGACTTAAATATCTGTTTGCCGGATTTGGCATTATGGGCCTAATGAACGGGTTGGATGTCTTTCCAACATATGGGTATTCGGTATATCCACCCGGGAATTTAAGTTTTCTTCCTCTTATTGTTTTTGCTGTCGGACTTTTCAAGCACGATCTTCTTGACATGGGAATATTGATCAAAAAGAGCCTTATCTATTCACTGTTGACCGCATTTCTGACCTGCTTATATGCTCTGATAATCATTATGGCGGATAAGGTCTTTAAAAATCTTAATTTTTCAGATTCCATTTACTTCCCCATATGCTTTTTTCTTTTAATCGCTTTTGTTTTCGGACCGTTAAAATCAAAAATACAGATCGTTATCGATGGCATCTTCTACAAAGGCAAGTACGATTATCAGAAAACCATTAAACGGGTCAGCCAGTTGATCGTATCCGTGCTCGATTATGAGGAGATCGGCAAACTTCTGATGGATACGGTTGTTGATACCATGAAGGTTCGTCATTGTGCTCTTTTTTTGAGGGATACATCCGGATTGAGTTTTATAAATTTCTCCACCCGCGGGGAACCCATTGATCAGGAGCGATCCATTTTGATAAACAACGACACTTGTGTGATCAAATTTATGAAAAATCAGCGCCAGCCCGTTATAAGGAAAAATCTTAAGCAAAAAACTTCAGCGCCAGAGATACCGGATGTGCTCAAAGATATGGATGGGTTGGGCGCAGAAATTGTTCTTCCGATGATCTTTGAAGAAAATCTGAACGGATTTATTGTTCTGGGGGAGAAACTTTCCGGGGATCTTTTCACACGTGAAGATATGGATCTTCTTGAGACACTTGCCGGACAGAGTTCACTTGCTGTTGAGAATGCGCGTTCCTATAAGTTGCTTAATGATCTGAAGGAGAATCTTGAAAAAAAGGTCGAAGAAAGGACCACAGATCTGAAACACGCTCTGTCTGAAAAGGAGCGGACCCAGGAAATGTTAATCCGATCGGAAAGCCTTGCCGCAATCGGACAATTGGTTGCCGGCGTTGCCCATGAATTGAACAATCCGTTGACAACGGTTACAAGCCTGGTACAGGCCACCATAGAAGATATTGAGCAATGGGATGAACAGCAGCCTTTTGACCCGGACTTGATAGACGATCTAAAGTTTGCCGATAAGGAGCTTGGCCGGGCCAAGTCAATTGTGGAAAGTCTTTTAGGGCTCTCCCGGCAGACCCAGACCTATTCGGAATCGGTGAGCATCAATTCGGTTGTAAAAGATGCGTTACGGATTATGCACAACCAGTACAAACATCACGGTCTTAAAATCGTGGAAAATTATGACCGGGACCTCCCGGATATTCAGGGAAATTTTGCCAATTTGGGTCAGGTTGCGCTGAATATTATTCAAAATGCCATTCAGTCTGTTATCCATAACAAGGGAGTCATATACCTTGATACATGGTTTGACTCTGATAAACGCCGGGTGGTTTTTTCCTGTAAAGATACCGGGCCCGGCATTCCCGAATCTATCCGGCAGGATATTTTCAGGCCCTTTTTCACAACCAAAGAGGTTGGCAGGGGAACTGGCCTTGGATTATATATTTGTCATGAAATTGTCCGGAAACATGGCGGCACGTTAAAACTCAGAGACAGTGATGGACCCGGTGCGGTATTTGAGGTCAGGTTGCCCATAGATGCTAAAACTTGACAATTTTGAAAAGATGATAAAAGATATTCAATAAAACGGTTAAAGGAGTACAACCATGCCGATATATGAGTTCAAATGTTTAAAATGCGAGGAATTTATTGAGATGCTTGTCATGAATAAAGATGATGAAATTGAACTAAAGTGTCCAAAGTGCGGCGGCGAGGAACTGGAACGGGTTTTGAGCACCACCAGCTACACTATGGGCTATGGTTCCGGGGCAGGCACCAAGGTGAAATCTCAGAGCAGGACCTGCTCAAGCGGCAGCTGCACCACCTATGACATACCCGGGCACACACGGTAAGCGCTTTTTCTGGAAGAACTATGCTTATATACGATGATATATTTTCATGGAGCGGATGGGGCGGCAAACTCATGCTGGGAAGCGGGAAGTGCCGACTCCGGATCTATGATCTTAAAAAAGATAATAAAAAAAGTCTGATGCACCTGAGGCCGGTTATCGTGGTGGTTTCAGATGTCCCGGACAGTAAAATGTCGGTAAGGGCCGCTACCAGCCATGTTGTCACCACTGTTGCAAAAGAGTTTAACCTCGATCCACACCGCATGCTCTGGATTGAATATTATCCGGAGAATAAATATGGTGTTGATGGCAAACATGTGATTTCGGAAAAATTTGATGCTGTTGAATTTACATGGCACAAGGACAAGGCCATACAGCCGAAATGGCGAACATTAAAGCCGCCGCTGCTGGATGAAATCAAAAAACTGGTAAACAGTTGATCAACACCGCTTAATAACCTAAGATTTTAACGGGTTTCCCACTCTTTACACGTCTTACTCCCTTAAAACATGCGTATAATTTATTGTTGAACTAAACCGCTTCGCTTCGAGACTTCCTCCATAAGCATCTAAACTTTGTATGCTAAATTCAGATTTCAGAACCGTCTCTATAATATAGTTGGAGTTTTTTGTCCGAATTCCATGGTTTGTAATTTTAAGTAGATTCGAATAAGTAACCTGGCACCTAAAATCAAATATTATGCTCATACTAAAGACTATTCAATTTTCAAAGAGCATCAAGATAAAAGAACTGATTTAGAAAATGATGGGATTAAATCCCCATAGTGGTGGGCGAATCGGCTCAGTTCAACATGATTGTATCTGGAATTCCGCTTCGCAAAACTCCAGATACAATCTTTAGCGTTGTTCGATGTAATGAAAAACAAATGTGAGATTGTTGGTTGGAAATCATATAATATTAAAGGCTATTCGCCGTACATATCAGTAATGAGCTTGCGTAATTGAGCGGCTTTGATCTTTGATAATTTATCAATTTTCTTTTTCAATCTTTGTTTGCTAATAGTGCGTATTTGGTCAACGGCTATCTCAGCCTTTTTATTCGCGCATTTAATCTGGAGTCGGGTTCTCCATTGTGGGTGCAACTTTGAGGTTAAGGGACATACGACAACGGTTTCTAAATATTTATTCATTTCATCTTGGCTAATTATGACAACAAGGCGCACTTTTTTTATTTCGCTTCCTATCGTGGGGTTAAGGTCGGCATAATATATTTCGTACCTTTTAATATTCAAAGTCTTCATCCTCCAGTCCGTCAAGAAGCGTTGTGTCAAAATCGTCCCAATCTTCCTTTTCATTAGCCATGGCTTTATATGTATCTTCCCAAGAAAGTTTAATGTCTTCTTTCTTCCGAAGAAGCAGCCCTCTGTCTGTTTCTTCAAGCAAAAGGGAATTGTTAAGGCCATATTTTTGAAGGAGTGCCTTGGGTATACGAACTCCTTTGGAATTTCCAATAGGGACCAGCTTAATATCCCTTGCACGTAGTTGTTTTTCCATGGGTATTGCTCCTTAAATTTCATTAAAATTATTTTGTAATTATTGTAATTACATTTATCTGTAAAGTCAAGCTTAAAATCAAATTATTGGTAGGCGCGTATAGAAGTGGCTGAATCGCAGGAGCCAACGCAAAAGCTATAATTGGGATAAATTCAAGCGAGTTCTTGAATATACGGGGATACCGAAACCGAGACCGACGGAAAAGAGACGTCTGCATCAGTGCTCGTTGAGATAAACCGATGCGGAAGCGAGTACAACCGAGGAACCGGATGCGGAAAAACCGCACGTCCGGGACTGTGTGGCGGGTGTCGGGTAACCGGCATTCCTACCACGACGATGTAATGATTGTTACAAGGGTGTGGAAATGAACTGTAAAAAATTAATTATCTACACATTGGTCGTTTTTTTCTCGTTTTCCTTTGGTTTAAAACAAACGGTTGCAGGGGAAAATAAAATTACTGATTATCGTGAAACAATTTCAGCCCTTCAAGAACTATATAGGGCCGAAATTACGGCTTCCAAAACTTATTCAGGATTTGCCCAAAAGGCTGAAAGTAATATTGAAAAACACGGTGTTTCTTTTGATGAAGCAAGTACGGTATTTCGAGATCCTTTATCCTTAACTATAGATGATCCTTTACATTCAACGGTTGAGGAGCGAATGGTTCAAATTGGAATTTCGCACATGAATAGATTATTGGTTGTGGTTTATACCGAACGAGGGGATAATATTCGATTAATAAGTACCAGGAAAGCCACTAAGAAAGAAAGGAATAATTATGAAAGTAATGAATAATGATCCAGATATGCTGGAAGAGTATGATTTTAGCAAGGGGGTTAGGGGCAAGTATGCCAAGAGATATGCTAAAGGGACAAATGTAGTTTTAATTGATCCTGATGTAGCTGAATTTTTCCCCGATCACGATACAGTAAATGACGCTCTCCGCTCATTAATTAGGATTATAAAGAAAAGACAAGATAGGTTTGCCGAACAAGCAGATGGACGCTGACAGGTGTCTCGCTGCCGCTCAACACCTGCAGCTCATCTGCACCGTTCGGCTCAAGAAAAAAATGAAAAAACAATGGGTATTTGATTCACATTCTGGTGGAGTAAAAATCATTCCTTATCGCAAGGCTGAAGTTGAAAATCGTATACACAGATACGCTGACCAGAATCTGAAGGATAGATGCGACAGGATCGAGGTGCGCTTTCGGGGAGCCTTATGCTTTGTAGTCGCTTGGAAAAAAGAATCTGATGGGGAGGAATTTCGCTTTCCCCTTTGTCGTCTGAGACACTTTGATATAGAAAGGTGGAGCATAGCATTGTTCACTTGGAGCAACGAGAAATATGAACCTTGCATCTTTCCATCCGGAGAGTGGTTTGGGACTATTAAGGAATGTCTTGAATTAGGAGCGACATTTCTCTGAAGAATTGACAATTAAAGTTGGTTTAGCCGAACATACGGCAAAGGTTTTGCCGACCTACATCTGATGCAGTCTTCCGAGCTTGATTCTCCTGTCGCAAAATTTCAGGGAACCGGTGATAAGCGGGTTGATAAAATAAAATATGATAAGAAGGGTAAATGTATTTATATCAATAAAGAGCAGTATTTTGAAGGAGTTGAAAACAATATCTGGGAATACCGGATCGGCGGTTACCAGGTTTTAAGTAAATGGCTGAAAGACAGAAAAGGGAAAATTTTGTCTCTTGATGATGTAAAGCATTATTGTAAAATAGTGACGGCAATTAAACAAACAATAGGAATTCAAAAAAGTATCGATAAAATATACAAAGAATCGGAAAAGAAAATAATCGAGTTTTAAAATCGTTATGTCAGAAAGGATATAACATATGCAAACAAAGATATATGTTTATTGGAAAGATGAGGATATGTGGTTGGGTTATCTTGAAGGGTTTCCAAGCTATATGACTCAGGTTGAATCTTTGGATGAACTTAAAGAAAACCTGAAAGATATCTATAAAGAGATCTGTATTTTTTATGATTTCGGTTATAAACCTTCACTTTTCGGAAATTGAAGCTTCAGGCACGGTATGTTGAACGAAAAATCGGAATAAGGAGGAAGGGAAAACCACAATATATAGGATCGGGGGATCATCGGGGTTAGCCAATAATTTTTAACAAGGTCAATCGATATCTAAATAGTATCACAATCTATTGACATTTCCTAATAATTCATGTATTGGTAAATTATGTTGTGAGTCTTTGTAACCCGCTGTTATTAAATCAAATATCGACTTCCAAAGCCTTGGTAAATATCTCCATATATTTCAATTGGATAGGCAGACACACAACATAAGGCAAGAAAGCACAACTTTGATTTCGGTTATAAAATTTCATTTTTCGGGAATTGAAGGTGTAGGAACGAGATCAAGTATTTTAATTGCTCCATTTCAATAGGTGAAGTTTAATAAATAATTTGCAATGATAGCCCGTTATAACTCCCCAATCAAGATTCGCACCTCTTGTCAAAAAGCCCATTTCATAATCTGTGTTATCCGGAAATAATTGTGTAATAATTTTCACAATGTGAAATATTTTAACTGGATTTATTACATTTATTTCACATTTTGTTGTATCGAACTCTTCTTGATAGAGCTAACTGTTTGAAATTAATAAACTGACGATAATAGGTTAATTTTGCACGATATTTGCATATAGATAGAATATACTTTCTACCACTATCAAGGAGGTTTTCCAATGGCATCAAATTTTCGAATTTTCTTACATGAAACCAGAGACAGCCTCCACTTGAAATTGGATGGTGATTTTAATGGAAGTTCTGCACACGAACTGTTCAACACATTAAAAAAACATGGGGTTGGTTTTCATCAAGTTTTTATTGACACTAATGATCTTAAGACCATTCATCCATTTGGTAGAGATGTGTTTCAAAAGAAACTTAGTAGCTTCAATAAGCAATTCAGAAACCTTATCTTTATTGGAAAAAATGAACATAAAATTGTAACAAATTAGGAGCAATTGTGCTGATTATTGTGATTGATTTTCAGCTATACATTCCAACCGCAATATTATATAGAGGATTAATCTTATTATAGATATGAAGATATCGAAAAGGATTTTGGAGCCGGATGCGGATCAACCGGACGACGATGAGAGCAGATCCAGATATGGAGCAGCTGTTGTCCAAGATGTAACTGATCCCAAGCCTGGGAAAAGGCGCATCTGGTCGACGGCCCTGAGTATTGCCTTCCTCGTATATATAGGAATTGTTGCCGGATATCTTTATTATAACTGGTAATACAAAGATTGAATCCCCTGCACCCTATCCCTCAGTCAAAGCAAGGTGTCTTATTCCAGCCAAACATATTCAAAAAATGATAAACAAATAACCATTCCCTACGATCCAAAAGCGCATGCTTACCAGGTTAAGGTAAAAACTGGGGAGGCAGGAGCTTCCCGATTATTCGAAAAAAAGGTTCCCGAATCCAAATCGCTCAAGCAAATTACCCCAAAAGAAGCGGAAATGACCGTTGCTATTCCATGGAATGGAGCCACAAGCGTACCGCCGACCCTAATTCTCGCATCTAAAAACCAGCCCAGTAAGTTTCAGAAACCGGTCCCAGAGTCCGATGAGCCACACGCAAGACGAAAACATCCCAGGTAGTCGAAAAAGATGCCGGCGGCGGAATTGAGGAGCCAGAGGCCGCGCAATCCAAAGGACGTTAAAATCCCGGATAGAGATACTTAAGTAGGCATTGTAATAGAAAAGTTCTATTTTTTCACTCAGTTTCTTGATTTGCAGGTGTACAATATGCAGTAATTTATTTTAATAAACTACAATATATTCTAATTCAATAGAATTATATATAAATTATATGTAATTTTACTTGACATAATAAAATTACAAACTTATGAATAATTATAAATCTCGCGGGCTGACTGTCTGGTTTGTTTTTAATATTTGAATAGTAATCTTGACGGGTTACTGTCGGGTTCCATATTTTACGGTTAGGTTGAAAGCGGTACACCATTCGATCTTTTCGCTCCCTCCGCTTTCATAAAGCAACTTCTTATCATTTTCTAAGATGTTCAAAATGTCTGAAGAGATCCAATTGTCAAGGTTCGGGAAAATGGGGTTTATATTTCTGATAAGCCTGTTGATTCTGCTTTTGGGAGCGACAATGGGAATAATCATAGGCTCTAAAACCCGAATAAAAAAGCTTGAAGACAGGGTTGTTACGTTAGAAGCGAGCGACAGGGTCACACACATAAAGGAACAGGCCAAGGCTTTTGAGCAACTCAAGGAGCGCTTTGACAGATTGGAAGCATCCATGTCGTTAAGTACAGAGCACATTGCGAAAGGTCTGGATAGTTTGCCGGCAAAGATGGCCGAAGAAATACCCCAGCAAGCTGAATCTTCCAGGTCTTCAAAAGTTTCCAAGAGAATGTCGAAGAAACGTTATCACACAGTCAGTGCTGGTGAAACACTTTACGGCATCAGCCTCAGGTATGGTTTGACGGTGAAAAAGATACGACTTCTGAACAAGCTGAGCGATAGATTTGTAATTTACCCGGGACAGAAACTTTTGGTAACCCTCTAAATAGCCACAAATATTCCGGGCAACTGATTCTATTATAACGCAGTAAACCAATAAAAAAATAAAGTCCGGTCGCAATCTTGGACGTAATCCGACCCTGCAAACTTTATTTAAATTACTGAAGCCATCAGTATAGCAAGGGTTGAACGTAAAAAGTTCAAAAAAAATAGTCTGTCTATGTCATGAAACACATATTACCCGATAATGGTGGTAGGCGCATGGGGGTTGATCAGCGACAATTTTCATACGACATATATATTCCTGAACGCAGGTCTGGCAAGGAAAGAAGAAGCGGGCTTGATAGAAGGCTAAAACCAAGAACATCAAAACAATAAATATTTTTTGAACGGGCAGAGTCAGTAGTGGAAGGATGTGATCCCTAATGATAGAAACATTAAAAAAAATTTATGAAGCTAACACAGAGAAATCGACAATCGTTTTAAATGGTAAATGTTCAGACTGCGGATGCGAGACAATAATTGAGATAACACCAACATCAGGAGGATTTGGATTGCAGGGTGGCGCTTTATTTAAATGTTCACCTGACGATTATTTAGTGAAGTGTCCTGATTGTTACAAAGTTAACCAAAATGAAAATAATTATAGAAAGAAGGAAGCACAAAAGATTCAGGGTCCAAAATGGCGCATATGTCACCCTTAAAGATATTTATTATAAAATTGGTCAACTCATAAATATCAGTAAGGGAGGATTTGCTTTTCTTTACATCGCCAACGGAGAGAAAATAAACGGCCAATTTAATGTAGACCTATTCTCCGGCACCCATGCTTTTTATTTAAGGAATATTCCGTTTAAAACCCTTTCAGATTTTAGTCAGAACAATGAACCTCCTTTCATCCATGGGAAAATAAGGCGATGTGGCGGCCAATTTGACAATTTGATACAAAGCCAGAAAATCCAGCTCGATCATTTTATTAAAAGCTACACAAACAAATAAGATCTCGAAGTAATTTGTTCCAATCCCACGACAGCCTGGTTGCTCGGACCTGGTTTAAGAGGAATTGTGGGTTCTTGAGGAAGTTCATGATCTAATCAACTGAAAAGGATTAGATGCTGATAAAGGCAAGGTCCGCAATGGCCCTGTCTTTTCATTTTTTGTCCCCACATATTACTATTTTCAGTAATCTTCAAATGTGTATAGCTGCCTTTGACCTTGAAAAATTGAAGCCATAAAATCTTTAAGATTTTGCTTTGAAATCTTTAATTCGAAACTGTTCATCTTGCATTTTGAGGTCGGTTCAGTGGTTTTTACTGATGTAGGGAGCCTTATTTAACATTATTCGGCCCTCAATGCTTCGATGGGATCCAGGTTGGCCGCCCGGTGGGCGGGCAACACTCCGGCCAGAAGACCGATAAGCGCCGCCAGGATTTCAGCCAGCACCACATACAGCCACGGGGTGTGGGTGGGCAGGGCGGGCACGATCATCCCCAGAAGCCATGCCCCTCCGGCGCCGAACATCAGGCCGGCCAAACCGCCGATGCTCGACAGCACAACGGCCTCGCCGATGAAAAGGGAAAGGATCTGTCCGCGGCCCGCGCCGATGGCGCGAAGCAGCCCGATCTCAGCCCTTCTTTCAGTTACACTGATGGTCATAATCGTGAGAATTCCCACACCGCCAACCAGAAGTGAAATTCCGCCCAAAGCGCCCACTGCCAGGGTGAGTATATTGAGTACGGAGCCCAGGACATCCAGCATCTGTTCCTGGGTGGTAATGGTGAAGTCTTCTGTGCCGTGCCGATCCATGAGCAGCGCTTTGACATTTTTAACAATCTCATTCACGTTGCTGTTGCCGCCATAGATCATATCAATTTCCATCAGACTTTCCCGGTCGAACATGCCCAGGGCTCTTTGGGTGGGGATGTAGACGGCGTCATCTAAGTCGAACCCTAGCATCTGGCCTTTGGATTCCATAACGCCGATAACCCGGTAGCGTTCTCCGCCGATACGGATACGCCGGCCCAGAGGATTGACTGAGCCGAGAAGCTCATCTTTTACCGTGCTGCCCAGCACGGCAAAGGCTCGGGCCGTGCGGGGATCGTCATCCGGGAGAAAACGGCCCATGGCCACCTTCATTTGCCACACCGCGGGAACCTGAGACCCCACGCCGAAGACGTAAGTCCGCCTGCTGCGCTTTCCGAATTCCACGGGTGCGTTTCCCTGGACAAAGGGAACCATGCCGAGGATTTTGGGAGTTTGTGCCAGCGCCAGGGCGTCATCAATGCTTAACGGTCGAACATTGCTGATAATGGCCCCTGACATGCCGGCGGTCGTGGTTTTACCGGGCGAGACCGCGATAAGGTTGGTCCCGAATTGAGTGAACTCCGAGAGAACGAACTTGTGGATGCCTTCGCCGATGGAGGTGAGGAGCACCACTGAAGCGATGCCCACGGCAATGCCCAACGCCGTGAGAAAACTGCGCATCCTTTGGCTGGATAAAGATGCTATGGCCAGTTTTGCGGAATCATTGAATAACATAAGTAAAGTTCTTTAGGTTAAGATTGAAATACTGGTCCTCTGGGCCAGATCAGAGATAGATGGCTTAGCCTTGGGATTTTGTGTCTAAAATCACAAATTCCAAGCACCAAATATCAATTAAATTCCAAATTCCAATATTCAAATAACAAAAAAATCCCAAATTCCAATGACCAAAACTGGTTATCCCGAGCAGAGGGTTCGGTCATTTGCATTATGGTATTTACACTTAAGCAACAATTTTCTTATAAGCACAAAAAACAGATAAATTTTAAATTCCAACATTCAATGATCAAAACCTGTTTCGAATTTTGAATTTCGGTTATTGTGATTTGTTTGTGATTTGTTATTTGTTATTTGTTTTTTCCGGTTTATCCGGGTTAGGTTACATTTATCTGCGAGACAATGCCTGCACCGGGTCGAGTCTTGCGGCCCGTCGTGCGGGCAGTACTCCGAATAGAAGCCCCGTGAGAAGGGCAACTAAGACAGCCGCTCCCAGGGCCCAGATGGGAGCCGTGATCGGAAACCTGGGAAACGCGCGTGCGAGTCCCCAGTTTCCCAAAAATGCCAGAATGAGCCCGAAACCGGCGCCGATGAGTGAGAGAATGGCGGATTCGGCCAAAAAAAGTCCAAGGATATGGGCGCCCCGGGCGCCGAGGGCCTTGAGAAGTCCGATCTCTGTGGTGCGCTGTGAAACCGCGATCAGCATAACGTTCATGATCAGAATACCGGCAACCGACAGGCTGATGGCGGCGATGCCTGCGACACTCAGAGTCATAGCCACGAGAATGCGATCAAAAGTGGAAAGCAGGGCATCCTGGGTTATGACGGTGACGTCGTCTTCGCCTTCATGCCGTTGGCGGATGGTGCTCAATATGGCTTTCTTGGCCTTGGAGATGGCATCGCGGCCGTTGGCCTGCACCAGGATTCTGAACAGCGCGGAGGTATTGAACAGTGCCTGGGCGGAGGCCACGGGAACCACCACCACATCCCCCATGTCCAGTCCCAGAGATTGACCTTTTTTGGCCAGCACCCCGATGACTCGAAAGCGGCGGTCGCCGATGCGAACCCATTCGCCCAGGGGGGATTGATTCCCAAAGAGTTCTCTTTTGAGCTTGTAGCCCATGACGCAGACCGCCAAGCCCCTTGTGGGGTCACCGGCGGGGATGAACCTGCCCTGGGCCATTGAAAGGTGTCGAACTTCAAAAAGATCGGCGGTGGAGCCGAGAATGCTGACCTCCCGGTCTCGATGCTTCCAGGAGACCGGGGCGGATCCCACCGTAATCGGTGCCATACGGCGGATGGCGGAACTCCGGGTGAGGGACAGGGCGTCTTCCAGGGTAAGGTCCCGGGGGGTTTGACCCAGCAGCGGGGGAGGGCCGCCCGTTGTTTCAGACCGGCCCGGCAATACGATTAAAAGGTAGGTGCCCAGAGAGGTAAATTCATCGGTTACGAACCGGCGGGCGCCTTCTCCCAAGGCGGTGAGCAGAATGACCGATGCCACACCGATGGCCATGGCAAGAATCATCAACAGCGTCCGGGTCGGATAGCCCGACAGAGCTCTGGTACTGAATTGAATGGCATCTCCAGGTTTCATTTTCTCATGAATTTCCGGTATCCGTTGAAATCTTTCCGTCCACCAGCTGCACTCTTCGAGACGCCCGCTTACCCAGATCAGGATCGTGGGTTACCATAATCAGCGTCATGCCCTTATTGTTGAGATCTTCGAGTATTTGGATGACCTCTATCCCCGAGGTCCGGTCCAGATTGCCGGTGGGCTCATCCGCAAGAATAATGTCCGGCCGCATGATGGTGGCGCGAGCAATGGCAACCCGCTGGCGCTGTCCGCCGGATAACTGGTCCGGGCGATGTTTTGCGCGTTCCCTTAGGCCCAGGGAAGAGAGGGCCGCCTGGACGCGGGTTTTCCGGTCACCAGGATTTATACCGGCAAGGATCATGGGCAGCTCCACGTTTTCAGCAGAGGTAAGACGGGGTACCAGATGGAAAAACTGAAACACAAAACCAATTTTGTGACAGCGTACCGATGCCTGTTGGTCATCGGTCAACTCGGTTGTGTCCAGGTCTTCCAGGCTGTAGATCCCCTTGTCCGGTCTGTCCAACAGGCCCACAATATTGAGCAGGGTGGATTTCCCTGATCCCGAAGGGCCCATGATGGCGACATATTCCCCTTGATGAACGGTAAAATTCACATTGCTGAGTGCGCGAACCGTTTCGTCGCCCACCTGGAATATCCTCTCAATACCGGCTAATTGAATCATGGCGCCTCTTGGGATAACACCGCTTTCGCGCCGTCTTTTATTCCAGCACGATCCACATTGACCACCACCCGTTGGTTCGGCTTCAGGCCGGAGATGACCTCGGTATAATACCAATTGGAAATTCCGCTTTTGAACGTGCGTTCCTGGATTACTTTATTATCCGGCAGATACACGAAGACTCGATTTCCCTCCAGCACGGCCTCGGTGGGGATGCGAAGGGTGTTCTCCCGAACATCCAATATGATCTCGACATCCGCACTATACCCTGCCAGCATTTCCCGGATGTCGGCCGGTATGGTGAATTCCACCTCTACGTCCACGGTGCGGGCCTGTTTTTCACGGTCCAGCACATAGGGAGCAATCCGGCGGACCTTGCCTGCAAAGCGGCGATCGCCGAAGGCGTCCAGGGTCACCCGGGCGATCATGCCGGGTTCAATATTGGGGACATCCACCTCATCGATGGGCGCGGTAACATAAAAGCACGTGTTGTCAATAAGATCTACTACCGGTGGGGTGGCGATGCCTATAGGCGACGGTGTTACGTATTCGCTCAGTTCGCCGTTAATCTCCGCTACCACCCCATTAAAAGGGGCGATAAGCCGGGTGCGATCCAGGGTTGCTCTGGTCACGCCCACGCGGGCCTTGCTCATAAGGGCGGATGCTTTTGCTGCTTCGCAATCCGCACTCAGGGCTTTGGCTTCGGTGACGGCCTTGTCTGCCCTTTCTTCCGAAATTGCTCCGGTTTTGTAAAGGTTAACAATACGGTTGGCTTCCCGCTGCGCCACATCAGCGTTCAAACATGCTGCTTTTGCGCGTGCCCTTGCGGCATCGGCTTCGCTGACCGCCAATTCAACTTCTGCAGCCAAATCCTGGTTCCAGATTTCAACAAGAAGGTCTCCGCTTTTCACCGTGTCCCCTTCACGAATGGGGAGCTTTGAAATTTGACCTCCGATACTCGGAGAAAGCTTGGCCCGACGGCAGGCTTTCACGGTTCCCGCACGTGTATTTGCTACCGTCCGTTCTACCATGCCCCGGTCCACGGGCTTGACCACAACTTGAACAGGATCCGGCCGGGCGAAATACCATACGATCACGGCTGCGGCAGCAATAAGCAGTAGTACAATAAACCAGCGGATATATCGGCGATTCATCACGTCACCCCTTGGGGTCCTGTAAAAGATTGCTGAGACCTTTGCAAAACGACCCCTTTTGCCTGCCGGTTAAATCCAAATTTAGTATTTCACCGGGGCCCAATTTCGGCATCAAGTCATAAACGGGGTGTTTTTGCTTAAAGATTTAGTAAAAAAATGTGGGGATGTCAATAAAGAGGTGGTTGGCAAGCAAGGCAAACGCATTTGAATTCCAATACAGGGAGAACGCTCCACGACGGCGTATATCTCTTTCCAACCGACTGAAACTTGTGCTTAAGCACTCCTAAGCCCGAGCCGCGCCAGAGTTATTAAGAACAATTCGTCGCTAAATTATCCCATTGATTTTTTAAGTCATCATTTTATTCGGCTCGGGCGAACGCGTGCTAAAGCCCTTCAAACAGTCAGTCGGTTTCCAAGAGAAACACGCCGTCGCTACGCTGCACCGAAATCAAATGTGTTTGCCCTTGGTTGGCAAGATGGGGAGATACGGATCCACGCTTTATTCTGTGTTGTAGATTTCTCGTACAACATTCGTAAACCAAGACGGTTTCTGGAGCACTACGTAAATGAGGATCACCCCGAGAATCGGAATAGGGATTACCATATCAATGATTCCTAAGCCAATTAAAATGATGAGAGATTTCGTCTTGATGTTCATAGCATAGACCTTTCTTGTGCTCTTTATTTAATCTTGGAAACCTGGTCCTGTGGGCCAGGATTCTTTACTGTAATGTATAAAATTTTAAAGATAACCTTATTGAGTCATTATCAATAAGATTAAATGAATACAATAAGTCTTTGTAAGCGCGTTCGTATTACATGGCATCAGGAAAAGCACGCTTGTTTACTGCACCATAAAAATTAGCAAGTTCATGCCCGTTGTCTGGTTGGCCGTGGCCTTTTTTGTTTTGTTCTATATTCTTTTGTGATACCAAAGAGATAAACTGGCAGCATTGTTATTGAACCGGCACATATTTATTTCCGAAAGCAGCCAATATCCCTAAACGAGAGGATCTTATGAGCACACTCATTGATTTTTCCATATTTCCGGTTGGCAAGAGCGAAAGTGTGAGCCCATATGTGGCCAGGGTTGTGACGATTATCAGAGACAGCGGCTTGCAATATAAGCTCGGCCCCATGGGCACGACCATAGAAGGGGAGTGGGACGAGCTTATGGACGTGGTTACCCGCTGCTTTAAAGAACTGAAAAAAGACTGCGGCAGGATATATATGTCCGCCAAGGTCGATTACAGGGAGCGCGGTTCCGACCGCATTGTCAGTAAAGTAAAATCCGTGGGCGGGGCAGTATAATCATCTAATTCCCCAGTATTTTTTAACCCATAGCGATTGGCAGCGATCGATTAATCTTTGTTGTTTTCTTTGCAGACTCCGCAGATAGTGCAGGATTCCATAGGGCATGGCGGAGAGGTTTTGCCCTGCAGGGCTCTTTTGTACTCTTGTTTGAGAAACGACTTGTTGATGCCGTGATCAATAAAGTCCCAGGGGAACAATTCATCTAAAGAGCGCTCCCGGAGGACGTAAAAATCAGGGTTTACGGGAGATGCTTTAAAGGTTTTGGGCCAGTTCCCTTGGTTCTTATGGGCCAGGGATAATATTTGCGCCACCTTACGGTCGCCCCGTGACAACAGGGCCTGAATGTAAGCCCATCGAGGGACGTCCGCATGTACCCGAACATTTGCCACTCTTTTAAGCCCTTGTTTTATGGTTTTTATCTTGTTTTTCAATGAACGAATATTATCCATTGCCACCCATTGAAAAGGGGTAAACGGCTTGGGAACAAAACTACCTAGACTAACGGTTATCTCTCCGATACGTTTTCTGGCTCTGCTCGATTTGAGAAATTTGTGCTTTATCTGTTTGCAAAGTGTGACAATGGCGTTAACATCATCCATGGTTTCCAACGGGAGCCCCACCATAAAATAAAGCTTCAAGTTGGGTATGCCTTCAGCCACAAGCGTTTCAGCAGCGTTGAGGATATCTTCTTCGGTGATGCCCTTGTTAATGATGTTGCGCAACCGTTGGGAACCCGCATCAGGTGCGATCGTAGCGGTTTTGACCTTACTTTGCCTGAGCACGGACAGGAGTTCAGGAGAAAGGGCGTCCGCTCTGAGGGAGCTGAACGATATTCTGATATCCTTTTCAAATTTCTGGTTGCAAAGCTTATTGATTTCGGGATGATCCGAGACTGCAGCGCCAACAAGACCGATCTGGTCGGTCATGGAAGCGCCGTGTTGCATACATTTTTCGAGAAGCGAAAAGGGTCTGAATCTTGGTGGTCTGTAAATAAATCCCGTGCTGCAAAATCTGCATCCGTGGGGACAGCCTCTACCGAGCTCAATCAGAAATGTACGGTCGAACGTGGTATCCGGGGTTAATACGGCACTGAAAGTCGGAGCCCGGGAAAGATCTTTTAAAAACCGGCGCTCAATTTTAACGGGTACGTCTAATAGCGGTTCAACTGCACGAAATGTTCCGTCTGAATGGTATGTGGCATTGTAAAACTCCGGAACATAGGTGCCGGGGACGTTTCGGGCAAGGCTTTTTAAACACGACGTTTTATCTTGATTCAGCAGATCAGGCAAATCTGTATCAAAAAACCGGGGAAGAATAGCCTCGGCTTCCCCGATCAGAAAACAATCGACAAAGGGCGCTACAGATTCGGGGTTTAAAAAAAAGGCGACTCCCCCTGCGATGATGAGAGGGTGGGGGCTCTCTCTATTACTGGATCGCAGAGGAAGTCCTGCCTTTTCAAGAATGGTCAGGAGGTTGGGAAAGTCATTTTCAAATGAGACAGAAAAAGCGATGACGTCGAAAGCAGAAATAGGACTTCCGGATTCTATGGTGATGATACGAGCTGATCCCGGCCTTTTATCCGTCGGGAGGAAACCCCTTTCGCATACAACGTGATTAATTTTATTGAGTAAATAATATACCGTCTGAAAACCGAGGTTGGACATTCCAACATGATACGTGTTGGGGTAGACCAGGGCGACTTTGATCCGCCCTTTCCATGGTTTGCGAATGGTTCCGATTTCCGATTCAGCAAATCTTTTATGGAATTTGTCAGTTTTCCATGCCATTGATTTTTTCACATAAAAACACAAAAAATCAAAGTTTAGGTGCTAGTCCGCCTTTTTTCTTAAAAATGTCGGCACATCCAGGTCATTAAGGTCGTTGTTATCAACTACAATGCCTTTGTATCCTCTGTATGTAGCGCCGCTCAATTCACCCACCGCTTGTTTCCGGCGGATAAATGTGGGTTCGTCATAATCTACGGCATCGTTTAAGTCGTCAAAGGTGATATCTCTGATCTTGCCTCTGAGCTCGGTTCCCAATTCGGATTTGGGACTTGAATCGATTCCGGTTGCAATAACGGTTACCCGCATCTCATCGCCCAGAGTGTCGTCTATCACGGTTCCCCAGATAATATCGGCATTTTCTCCGACTTCATTATATATCCGCTCTGAAGCTTCGGTCACCTCTTCCATTGTCAAATCGCTGTTACTGGCTATGTTGATCAAAACTCCCTTGGCGCCGCAAATGGAAATATCTTCCAGCAGGGGATGGGATATGGCGCGTTCGGCAGCTTCCAGGGAACGGTTTTCACCATTGGATGTACCAATGCCCATGATGGCCATACCGGCTTTAGACATGATTGTCCTGACATCGGCGAAGTCGAGATTGATCAACCCCGGCATCATAATAAGATCAGTAATGCCCTTGACCGAATGGAGCAGAATCTCATCAGCCTTTTTGAACATGTCGGTCATTTTGGCGTTTTTTGACGCAAGTCCCCTCAGCCGGTCATTGGGTATGGTGATAACAGTATCAGCAACTTTTTTAAGGGAATTAATCCCCTCTTCAGCCTGTTTTCCCCGTTTTCGGCCTTCAAATGAAAAAGGCTTTGTCACCACCGCAACGGTAAGGGCATGAATGTCTTTACAAAGTTCAGCGATAACCGGTGCAGCCCCGGTCCCGGTCCCGCCGCCGAATCCTGCAGTGATGAACACCATGTGGCTCCCCTCAAGCGCATTTTTGATGGCCTCGGAATTCTCAATCGCGGCATCCCTTCCGATTTGAGGATCAGCGCCGGCGCCCAGTCCCTGTGTCAGCTTTTCTCCAATCTGCATCCTGATGGATGCCTTGGAAATGTCAAGAGCCTGTGAATCTGTGTTGGCGGCGATAAATTTTACCCCCTGGAGCTTGGAATCGATCATATTGTTAATAGCATTTCCACCAGCTCCTCCAACCCCAATTACCACGATTTTTGCAGAATTTTCATTTTCTACCAAAGTAAACATTTTTCCCCACCTCCTGTAAAATAAGTTTAAATTACATCTTTAAACCACCGTTTCATCCGAGCCATGACCCGGTGAAAAATGTTTGAGTCACGAATTCTGAATTTCTTTTCGGGTTGATTTTTTGCCCCGTACAGGACAAGCCCCACACCGGTGGCATACATGGGATTGTTGACCACATCGATAAGGCCGCTGATTCCCATGGGTGTGCCGAGTCGGCTTGGAACATCGAAAATCGATTCGGCAATATCCGTTATACCGTGCAAAAGGGATGATCCGCCGGTCAGAACCAGGCCGGATGTGATGACGTTGTCCATACCGGCCCGAAAGATTTCCCTTTTTATTAATGTGAAGATCTCTTCGATACGGGGTTCTAATATTTCTCCCAGAATCTGTCTGGGAAGTTTTCTTGGCTTGCGCCCCCCCATACCCGGGACTTCAATGGTTTCTTCATTGCTGATATCCCGAGCAATACAGGTGCCGTATTTTATTTTGATCTTTTCAGCTTCCGCCTGCGATGCGCGCAAACCGATGCTGATATCATTTGTCAGGTTGTTACCCCCAAGCGACAGAACAAACGTGTGTTTGATGTTTTTTCCGAAAAAGATTGCCAGATCGCTGGTTCCGCCGCCAAGATCCAGAAGCGCCGTGCCCAGATCTTTCTCTTCATCGGTCAGCACGGCTTCCCCCGAAGCAAGGGGTTCCAGGACGATATCGCAGACATCAAGACCGGATCGGTTTGCGCACTTCACAATGTTATGAGCAGATGTGACGGCGCCGGTCACAATATGAATTTTAGCTTCCAGTCTTACACCGGACATGCCCACAGGATTCTGAATACCGCCCTGATCGTCGATGATAAATTCCTGGGGAATGACGTGGATGACTTCACGGTCCATGGGGATTGCCACGGCGCGTGCTGCATCAATGACCCGTTCCACATCATTCTTTGTTACTTCAGGACCCTTTATTGCTACGATTCCACGACTGTTAAAACCGGTTATGTGACCTCCGGCGATCCCGGCATATACGGATGAAATTTCACATCCGGCCATAAGTTCCGCCTCTTCAACGGCCTTTTGAATCGATTCTACCGTAGATTCAATATTTACCACTACGCCTTTCCGAAGTCCAATTGAGGGGTGGGTGCCGATGCCGATAATATTTATTTTTTTTCCTTCCACTTCACCAACCACAGCGCAGATTTTGGTTGTGCCAACATCAAGGCCCACAATGATATTTTCCTGTCGTTGCATGTTAAACCTCCTTATGACCTCCGGCAGACGATTCCATTGTCGTTGGATGTACAACAATGCGATTTAAATTATTGAGATCGATTGATTCCAGATGTGAAAACCCCCGTCTTTCTTTGAGATGCACAAGAATATTTTTAAGCCTGTCATATTTATTCGGGTAGTCATTATATCCGATTTTTATTGCCTTGATACGATCAAAGGCATAAATTGTAAGGCCCATTTCCCTGTCCACCTGAATCTTTTTTATTAACTTGCAAGGAAGAACGCTTTCACGTTTTTGACCCAATTCCAGAGCATTCATTACGGCGTTAAAAGGCATGCTGCGGGGTTTGTCGCGGGTATTGATGTCTGAAAATTCAAGACCGCTGATAATCGGCAGTTGGTCAGGATCCGATGCCGCCATTTCCTTGAATATTTCTCCGGAAGTATTGATTAAAAATTTGCGGCCAAGGTCGAGAACGGCAAGCGGTTTGTGTTCTTTTATTCTGATATTAATTCCGGACGGAAGATCTCTGCTGACTTCAGCCTCGGTGATCCATGAATGTGCCAACAGCCGTTTTCTGGCCATTGGAAGATTTACGGAAATAATATTTATTCCCTTTTTTATCTGTGCCTGCTCCAGGACCTGTTTTTCAGAGAGCCTGTCCGTACCGGTAACGACCAGTTTTTCAGCCCTGAAATAGTCGCATTGGGTTAAAAAATCGTAACTAAAAATAAAAACAAAGCTAACCAGTTGCAAAGCGGCGATCACACCCGCTGTTTTTATACAGAAAACAAGACGTTTTATAATTCTGTTACGCTTTTTGGCAGCGCTGTTCTTGTAATAGTTACTTCGTATGTGCTTACGACCCAACAACCTTAACCTCTCTTTCAAGATTAATGTTGAACTTTTTTAATACGGTTTCTTCAACAAGTTCCATCAATTTTAGAAAATCAGCGGCGCATGCGTTTTGGTGATTTAGGATAAAATTGGCGTGCTTTGATGAAATTTTTGCTCCGCCCATGGATTTTCCCTTGAGTCCGGCCGTCTCAATAAGCTCACCGGCAGTCTTTCCGGATACGGGATTTTTAAAAAAACATCCTGCACTGGGCAGACCTCTCGGCTGTCTTTGCCAGCGTATTTCTAAAATTTTTTTGGCCTGTTTTTTCAGACGTTCAGGGTCCGAAGGGTTCAGGCGGAAACAGCCGTCTAAAATAACCTGTTGCCCGGGATGAACCTCTATATCCTCTTTGTTCCATGAGAGCTTCCGGTAAGCAAAATCGAGATTTTCTTTTTTAATTTCGCGCACCTGACCGGTGGGAAACAGAATGTTTATTGATTCAAGAACACCTTCCATGGAGCCATAGGAAGTGCCTGCATTCATCCTAATTCCTCCCCCAACCGTACCCGGAATGCCCATGGCAAAATTCATCCCTTCAAGTCCTCTCTTCAGGGCAAAGGAACAAAGTGTTTTCAATTGTGCGCCTGCCATGGCGGTAACCATAATCCCATGGGCGTTCCGGTCTGTTTGAGAAATGGTTTTAAGACACTGCGTCAACACGATCACAACTCCGTTTATGCCGCTGTCTTTGACCAGCAGATTTGTGCCGTTTCCCAATATGAGATAAGGAATTTTTTTGTGCCATGACCATTTCACAAGGGCTTTTAAGGCCTCAATATTTTCCGGAACAACAAAAGCTTGGGCCGGGCCGCCCACACGCAACGATGTATGTTTTGACATGGGCTCGCCAAATTTGACAGTGTTGCCGAAACGGCTTTTAAGCCATTTTATTGAATCAGAATCCAGAGCCATTTTTCGATTTTAGATTTTAAAACTGGAATAAAAAACAATCCCAACGACTAGTAACCAGTAACCTGCTTACAGTCCTTTCAATACCATTTCTCCGACTTTCCAAACATCTCCTGCGCCCAGGGTTAGAAGAATATCTTCCGGGCTCAGAATTTTTATCAGATGTGAAACCGCTGTTTCGAAATCTTGAAAATAGACGATTTCTTTGTGGCCATGACTCCGGATTCCTTCAAACAGAGCATGGCCTTCTACGCCACTTATCTTTTGTTCTCCGGCTGCATAAATGGGAAGAACCACCAGAAGGTCGGACTGATAAAATGAACGGGTGAATTCATCAAAGAGCGCCTGGGCTCTGGTATAGCGGTGGGGTTGAAACACCACCACAACCCGCCTGTGGGGCCAGCTTTCCCTGACCGCTTGCAGCGTGATTTTGATTTCCGTAGGATGATGACCATAGTCGTCTACAACGGTGACCCTTTTTTTTTCTCCTTTGATTTCGAGTCTGCGCTGAACGCCTTCCACGGTTTGCAGAGCCGATTTTATAACATCAAATGAAATATCAAGCTCCATTCCCACTGCAATGCTTGCCAGGGAGTTATAAACATTATGGATGCCCGGAAGATTCAAAAGGATTTCTCCGAGCTTTGTTCCAAGATGATAGACGTGAAACCTGCTTTTCAGCCCCTCGAAAACCACATCTTTGGCCTGGAAATCGGCCTGAGTAGTCATTCCATAAGTTGTAAAACGTTTTTGGATGCTCGGGATAATATCCTGGATCGGCTCATTGTCCAGGCAAAGGACCGCCAGACCGTAAAAAGGTATTTTGTCGATAAAGCTTAAAAAGACTTCTTTGATGGCATTCAAATCCCGGTAAAAATCGAGATGCTCGCGATCTATGTTGGTTATCACTGCTATGGTCGGAGAAATTTTTAGAAAAGAACCGTCACTTTCATCGGCTTCAGCGACGATATAGTCTCCTTCTCCAAGAAGTGCATTGGAATCTATGCTTTTGAGTTTTCCGCCGATAACCACCGTGGGATCAAGCCCGCCTTTGCCCAGTACGGAAGCGATGATCGATGTGGTCGATGTTTTGCCGTGGGCGCCTGCAATGGCCACGCTGTACTTTAAACGCATGAGCTCGGCAAGCATTTCGGCTCTGGGTATTACCGGGATTGAGGCCTGACCGGCGGCGATAACCTCCGGGTTTCCGGGGCCGATGGCCGATGACGTGACCACAACATCCGCCCCGCGGATTTGCTCGGCAGAATGTCCTTTAAATATAATTCCTCCAAGGCGTTCCAGTCGCCGGGTAATGTCTGAACTACTGCTGTCAGATCCCGACACCTTGTAGCCGATATTGAGGAGGAGTTCGGCAATTCCGCTCATCCCGATACCGCCGATTCCGACAAAATGGATATGGTATTTTTTAAGAAACATGTGTTTTAATAGCTCCTGGTTTATGCCATCATTCCATTACTCCATTATCCCAATTGCGAGCACTTCGTTTCTCAGTATAAACTCAGCGAACTAACTTGTAGCAGTCATCAACAATTACTGCTGCCGAATCCGGACGAGACAGGTCCCTTGCCCGGGATGCCATCTGACGAAGCGTATCCGGGCTTGAGGCGTAAAAATTAATTCGCTCGGCAAGGGCGTTGCCGTTGAGATCTTTTTCAAGGATCATTTCGGCGGCACCGGCTTTTTCCAGCGAACGGGCGTTTAAAACCTGGTGATTATCCGCAGCAAAAGGAAACGGTATGAAAATAGCGCCCTTTCCAACAGCTTTGATTTCCGCTACTGTTGTTGCTCCTGCCCGGCATATGACAAGATCGGCTTTTTGATATTGCCGGGCCATATCATTGAAAAATGCCTGAACTCTGCAGGACATGCCATACAGTTCGTATGCATTTTTTACTCTTGTTTCATCATTGAGCCCGGTCTGATGTATAAAGAAAAATTTGTCTTTATCTTTGATCTTATCTATGGCGTCCAAAAGAGCCATGTTTATGCTGTGAGCTCCCTGACTTCCCCCCAATATCAGGATCGCAAAATGTCGCTGTTGCGTTGAATCGTCAATTTTCCCGACTTTTTGATTCTTTGCAAATTGCAGGATTTCTCTGCGAACAGGGTTTCCGGTATAAAGAACTTTTTTGGGATTAAAACCGGTTGGAATATCGTCAAACGAAACATATATCCGGTCCGCAAGACGGGATAAAATTCGGTTTGTAATTCCCGGCAGAATATTCTGCTCATGAAGAACTATTTTAATGCCCAGAAGCCATGCTCCGGCAACCAAAGGACCTGCGGAATATCCTCCCACACCAACGACCAGATCCGGCCTGAACTGTTTCAGGATCATGACAGATTCAAATATTCCCTTGGGTATTTTCAGGATAGACTTGGTCTGGTTCCATAATCCCCGACCCTTGATTCCTTCTGATGTAATACGTTTATGGGCAAAACCCGCTTTTGATAACGTCGTGGTTTCAAAAGGTTTGCCGGTACCGACAAATAAGAGTCTGTTGTTCGGATTTCCGGTCATAAATTCTTGAGCCATGGCGATGCCCGGAAAAAGATGGCCGCCGGTTCCTCCGCCGGCGATAACGATGCGCAGGGGACCCGAAGACTCCCGAAATGAACGAAAGTCTCTTGCTATGCCTCCTTTTTTGTCGTTCTGCGCCATAATTGTTATTTGCCGTTTGTCATTTGAACCGACTTCAACCCGTGATGAATTGGTAAAAGAAAGAATTCATCACGGTTTAGGTTTTGGAAACTTTAGGCTTTTTAAGCACTTTTTTAGCGGTGCCGATATTCATCAGTATTCCGATGGATGCCATATTTAATAACAGGGACGTGCCGCCGTAACTCAAAAAAGGGAGGGTAAGTCCCTTGGTCGGCAAGATTCCAAGGGCAACTCCCATGTTAACGCAAACCTGAAGGCCAATTGCCGTTGTCAGCCCGATTGCTACGAACGATCCGAAAGAATCCCCACAATTTCCGGCAATAGAGATTCCCCTCCAGAAAATCAGTATATAAAGACCCAAAATAATTAAGACCCCCAAAAGGCCGAGTTCCTCTCCGATTACCGAAAAGATAAAATCGGTATGGGGTTCAGGAAGGTAAAACAGCTTCTGATAGCCTTTTCCGATACCTGCGCCCCATATGCCTCCTGTGCCAAAAGCCATGAGGGAATGTACAATCTGGTAACCGTCGTTTGCGGAATGCTGCCACGGATCCAGGAAACTCGTGATCCGTTTTAAGCGATAATCAGCACTGATCATAAAAAAATATGCAACGGGGATTATCAAAACCAATGACGTTATTAGATACGAAAGGCGAGCTCCGCCGACAAAAAGCATAATCCATGTAAGAACTCCAAGGATAACCACGGAACCGAAGTCCGGCTGAAAAATGATCAGAACTGTAAACATGCAAAGGATCATAATATGCGGCAGAAAACCCACATAGAAATTCTTAAGCACCTCCTTTTTTTTGTTCATGGAGTAAGCAAGATAGATTATCAGAGCAAAACGGGCAAATTCAGAGGGCTGAAATGAAAAACATCCCAGACGGAACCACCGTTTTGCCCCTCCCGCCGAATATCCGAGTCCGGTAATCAGGGTTACCGCAAGAAAAATCAGAGCCAGGATCAGGAGCGGATATGTCAAAGAACGAAAAAACCGGTATGGAAAACGGCTGCAAATTATTAGAGCTACGATTCCTAATAGAGCGAAAAGCAATTGTTTTTTTAAAAAATAATACTCGGTTCCAAATTTTTTAAAGGCCAGGGCGGAACTTGCGCTATAGACCATTGCAATCCCTATCCCCACCAGGAAAAGAACCGGGAACAACAGCCTGACATCATAATAGAAGGACTGTCCGCCAACCTTCCGGCTATTTTGATCATTTTTGGTCATGCTTTTTTTCTTTTGACTTCTTTAAGATTGCCAATCACCCGGCGAAAATCTTTTCCGCGTTCAGCATAACTGCTATACATGTCAAAGCTTGAACAAGCCGGAGACAAAAGCACAATATCACCGGGCGATGCCGCATGATATGCCGAAATTACCGCATCTTCCATTGTAGATGCGGTTTGCGCTCTTTCCCTGCAAGCGTCCTCAAGAACAGATTTTATTTTATCCTTTGCTTCTCCCATGAGGATCAGTTTTTTAATGTGTTGTCGAATCGGTTCCAAAAGTTTGCGAAAATCTCCTCCCTTATCACGGCCGCCCATGATAAGGACGATGGGTTCTTCGAAGGTTTCAAGCGCTCTTATTACCGCATCAACATTTGTTGCCTTTGAATCGTCGAAAAAACGCACATCGTCTATGGTTGCGATATATTCTATTCGATGGGGAAGCCCCTTAAAATCGTTCAGGGCTGATTGCACTCCTTCCGGGGTCCCGCCAACGGCAAGGGCCGCCAATGATGCCGCGGCAGCATTTTCAAGATTGTGCCGGCCCGGAAAGTTTGTTCCGGAAAGGTGGAGGGCTATTTTTTGGTGTTCTTTCATGCGAATTGTTATGTTGGCAGGAGTTGACGGATCCCCCCGGCCGATGAGCGCAGTTGCCCTGTCTTTAACCCGAGAATTCTCCTGATGACAGAAGAGGAGTTTTCGGGCGTGAAGGTCTTTGGTTACCGAACTGATGATCGGATCAGACCCGTTTAAGACTGCGCTGTCGCTTTGTTGCTGATTTTCAAAAAGCCGGCCTTTTGACCGGGCATAGGACTTAACATCCGGATATCGGTCCAGATGATCGTCAGTGATATTTAGCAGAACCCCCACACGCGGCCGGAACGTATCCATGGTATCGAGCTGGAAACTGCTGACTTCAGCCACAACAATATCTGCTTTTCCTCTTTTGCCTGCGTAATCGATCAATGGGTTGCCGATATTGCCGCCGACGAAGACCTTAAATCCCGAATTTTCAAGCATGCTGCCCAAAAGCGTGGTTGTTGTGGTCTTGCCGTTGGTGCCGGATACGGCAATAACAGGTTCCCGGATATATCTTGCAGCAAGTTCGAATTCTCCTACTATGGGAACACCTTTTGCTACGGCCCGCTGTATCGGCAGGATTGTATGGGGAACGCCGGGGCTTAGCACGATAAGATCAGCGCGTTCAAAGGTTTCAATATCGTGCTTCCCGAGTTCCATGATGACACCTAGTTTATGCGCCATGGCGGCATAAACGCCCAGCTCTTTTTCACCGGCCATATCCGTTACGGTTACGGATGCGCCTTTTTTTTTGGCGAACCGTGCCGCTGCAATCCCTGATATGCCGAGGCCCACGATGAGAATATTTTTGTGATTAAGATCCATGGGACAAAACTTTTTTTCATTGCCACCAAGACACCAAGGCACGAAGAAAGATTAATAAATTTATCCTTTGTGTCTTTGTGCCTTAGTGGCAAATATTTTTTTTACCTATGTCTTACCTTAGTTTCAGCGTACTCATGGCAAGCAATGCCAGAGCGATTGCAATTATCCAGAATCGTACAATAACCTTGGGTTCAGGCCATCCTTTAAGTTCAAAATGATGGTGAAGCGGGGCCATTCTGAAAATCCTGCGTCCGTTGGTTATCTTGAAGAAACCGACCTGAAAAATTACGGATAGTGTTTCAATGACAAAGAGCCCGCCGACCAGAATGAGCAGTATCTCCTGTTTGATAATAACCGCCACGGTGCCGATCGCCCCTCCCAGGGCAAGAGAACCCACATCGCCCATGAAAATTTGTGCGGGGTATGAATTGAACCACAGAAAACCCAGACCTGATCCGGCCATAGCGCCGCAGAAAATGGCGATTTCGCCGCTTCCGGCCACATATCTGAGCTGCAGGTAATTAGCGATTTTGAAATGTCCGGCCACATAAGCAAATATCATATATGCGGCTGAAGCGATGATAAAAGGTCCGATGGCAAGACCATCAAGGCCGTCCGTGATATTGACCGCATTTGATGTGGCGATAATTACAAGGGCGGCAAACAGAATGTATCCTTTTCCGAGATCCGGTGAAATATTTTTAAAAAACGGAATGGTTACCCGGGTGGAAAAGCCCGCGTATGAGCAAATAAGGACCCCGGTTACAATGGCCAGAATCGCTTGTAGCAGAAATTTATTCCGAACACTTAACCCTTTGTTACGCTTCTTGATTTGCATAAGATAGTCGTCAATGAAACCGATACCGCCGTATCCGATGGTGACCAGAAGGACGATCCAGACGTAATAATTGGTTAAATTGGTCCATAACAGTGTTGAAACGATGATGGAAAAAAGTATCAGCGTTCCGCCCATGGTCGGCGTGCCCGCCTTTTTATGATGGGTCGGCGGACCGTCTTCCTGTATATATTGACCGATCTGCAAATAGCTCATTTTTCGAATAACCCACGGCCCCAGAATAAAACAGATCAAAAAGGCCGTCAGGCTGGCATAGATCGTCCGGAAGGTAATGTACCGAAATACATTAAATACCGATAACGAAGTGTGAAGCGGATATAGTAGATGATAGAGCATGGTTAAGTTTTTTTAAAAAAATCTAAAGTATTGCATCAATTTTAATTGCCGGCCCAGTCCAACAGCTCTTGAACAATCGTTTCCATGGTCATTCCCCTGGACCCCTTCACAAGAACCCAGTCGCCCGGGCCAAGCCGGTTTTTGATCCCTTTTAGAATTTCTTCTTTAGAACCTGTGAAAATATCACGGGGATTCATATCTTCGTCCATGGCGCCCGCGGCCACGGTTCGGGCGAACTCACCGGTAACATAAAGTTTGGCGATATCTGATCCGGCGGCTATTCGGCCGATATTTCGGTGCATGGATTCTGCATGCTCTCCAAGTTCAAGCATGTCGCCGGCAACCAGAATTCCCGTGTTATTCCCCTTCAATGATCTAAGCGTATTTATGGCTGCTTTCATTGAATCCGGATTGGCATTATAGGTATCGTCAATGATAGTTATTCCCCTGCCGGTTTTAAGAATGTTCATCCTTCCTGTAACCGGTTTAAAATCTTCAAGACCATCTTTTATTTCCCCGGCGGTTAAACCCAACAGATATCCAACGGCCGCAGCCGCAAGCGCGTTTGAAATCATGAAAACGGCCGGAGTTTTTAAATCCACGGTAATGCTTTCCTCAGGCAGCGCCAGGGCAAAAGACAGACCGGTCTCTGTTCCCTTTACCGACAGAGCTCTTATCCGGGCGTTTTTTGAACGTCCGAAAAACAGAACCTTCCTGGAGGTGTAATGGGCCAGGTGTAAAAGTCTCGGGTCATCTGCATTCAAAACCGCTGTTCCATCCGGCTTGATTTCCTCTAAAAGTTCTCCTTTGGCTTGCATGACCCCATCCAGAGACCCCAACCCTTCAAGGTGTGCGGGACCGATGTTTGTGATAACGCCGATATCCGGGGAACAGATTTCTCCGAGGCGTTTTATTTCTCCGGGACTGTTTATGCCGAGTTCCAGCACAGCCCATCTGTGGTCAAAGTTGAGATTCAGCAGGGTAAGGGGAAGCCCGATGTGGTTATTTAAATTTCCGTAAGTAGATAGCGTAGAAAATCGTCTGGAAACCACCCCTGCCGTCATTTTTCGTGTGCTGGTTTTACCGTTTGAGCCGGTTACGGCAACCACTGCCGCATTTGAGCGTTTTAGATTAAACGCGGCAAGGTCGCCCAACGCTCTAATGGTGTGGTTTACCGTTACACACACAATGCCATTTTCCGTGGATTTTTTGCCGGGCAGCGTATGGGTCTTGGCCCTGTCTATCAAAAGGCCGCTGACTCCGTGCTCAATTACATCGCCGGTAAAACTATGACCGTCATGGGTATCTCCCTTAATGGCAACAAAGAGTTCATCCACTGATATGCTACGCGAATCGATGGATATGCCTGAAAAAAAGTGTTTAAGATCACCCGATAAAAGGTCTCCTCCCGTGGCCTCAAGAATTTCAGCAGTGGTCCAGGGGATGGGATTTCGGGTTTCGGGTTCCGGGTTTCGGGTTCCGGGTTTGGGATGATCATATGAGTTGTGCTCTGAACCTTGAATTTCCAGTTTGGAAAGTGCTGTTTTTGCCTCGATCCTGTCATCAAAACTGATGGTATTGTTTCCTATGATCTGATACGTTTCATTCCCCTTGCCGGCAATCAAAACGATATCGCCCGCCCGGGACGCCGTAATTGCAAGTGCTATGGCCCTTTTGCGGTCCGGTTCCACAACATATCCTTTTTTCCGGAAACCGGTTGTCAGATCGGCCGGCGTATAAACGTTGGAAATCGTTTTCTTTGCACCCTGAACGATTTGTTCAATAATTTCCATGGGCGGCTCTGTTCTGGGATTGTCCGATGTGATCAGTGTAAGATCACAGAGTCTTGCTGATGTTTGCCCCATTAGGAGCCGTTTGGTTTTGTCCCGGTTACCGCCGCATCCGAATGCACAGATTATTCTGCCTGTGGCCGAAAATTTTAGCGCGGACAGTACATTTTCAAGAGCATCCGGAGTATGAGCGTAATCAACATATACAAATCGATTGATATTATTGGGGATTGATTCAAGACGACCGGGTACTGCGCAAACCGCTTGGATGCCCCTTTTGATGGAATCTAAAGTGAGATTGAGCACAACACCGACTCCTGCGGCGCAGAGAATATTTTCCAGGTTATGTTTTCCCACAAGGGGTGATTTGAATTCAAAAGAGCCGGCCGGCGTAACAACGTTACCGGTGATACCGGTCAGGTCGTGCGTTATGTCCCTGGCCCATATACTGTTGCCATTGGAAAAGCCCGCCGAAAGCACTGACGGTTTTCCGATGCTTTTTTCAAGCAGCTTTATAAGCTCCTTTCCCTTTTCATCATTGTGATTTATTACCGCCGAAACCCCATTTTTTGCTGATCCGTGATCGGGCAGTTGTGTAAAAAGTCTTTTTTTGCAGGACCAGTATGAATTCATATCTCCGTGATAATCCAGGTGGTCCTGCGTCAGATTGGTAAAAACCAGGAGATTGAATCTGCAATTGCAAATTCTGTCAAGGTCGATGGCGTGGGAAGAAACTTCCATAACCACATGGGTGATGCCGCTTTTGAGCATTTCAGCCAGGATTTTCTGCAGATCGTAAGATTCCGGCGTTGTCATGGGGTTTTGAAACGTTTTACCGGAATATCGGTAATTCAGTGTTCCAATGACACCAACCTTGATGCCGGCCTCTGAAAGCAGATGCTCCACTAAAAATGCAGTAGTTGTTTTACCGTTGGTACCGGTTATTCCGATTAAAAGCAGCTTTTCCGACGGGTTTGAGTAAAACTGACCTGATATTGCCGCAAGGGCCTTTCTGGTGTTTTTAACCTCTATGATTATCGATTTTTTTACGACGGGTTTCTGGGTAACAATTGCGGATGCACCCCTTGCCAGCGCTTCATCAATAAAGTCATGACCATCTGCGGCAAAGCCCTTTATTGCAACAAACAATCCCCCCGGCTTAACATCCTGGGCTCTGTAATGGACGGAACCTATTTCAGGGTCCGGTGACAGTGAAAACTGCCCGGTATCCGGACCGGTTCCGTAAAAGCTCACAGGCGTAGCCGTTTTCAATAAATTCGAAAGTTTCATCCTCTTGTTTCGTTCTTTAAAGAGACAATTAATTTACCGGTTTTGCTTTTTGGACGTATGTTCATATAATCAAGGGTTTTGCGGGCGATCTTTTTGAATACCGGGGCAGCAACAATGCTCCCGTAATGTTGTTCTTCAGGTTCGTCAATCACTACCAGGATCACCGCTTTCGGCATTTTTTCAGGTAAGAATCCGATAAAAGACGATACGTATTTCCCTTGGGCGTACTTCCCTTGTTCACCGATTTTCTGAGCGGTTCCTGTTTTACCGCAGACGGAATATTCTTCTAGTGCGGCATTGACCCCGGTGCCGCCTTCGGTAATAACGGTTTGCATGATCATGGCTAACGTCCTGGCTGTTTTTTCCGAAATGACCCTTTTCACTTTCCTGGGGCCGAAGCTTTTTATCAGCTGTCCATTTTGATCGGTAATGGCCTGGACAATATAAGGCTTCATGAGCACTCCCTTATTGGCAATGGCGGATGTGGCTGAGATAAGCTGAAGGGCGGAAACCGAAATTCCCTGGCCAAAGGATATGGTTCCGGTATCAATCTTTGTCCATTGCTTGTAAGGGGCCAGAATGCCGGCGGTTTCCCCGGGACAGTCTATTTCGGTCTTTGCTCCGAAACCAAAATCACGCAGGGATTTGTAAAGAGATTTAGGTCCTGTGATTGCGCTGAATTTGACGGCGCCTATATTGCTGGAATATTTGATGATCTGCTGCAGGGAGAGCCATCCATGCTCATGGGTGTCGTGAATAACGTGCTTTCCGACCTTGTACGCACCGTTTTCGCAATAAAAGATGCTATTGGGTGAGCAGCTGCCGGTTTCTATTGCAGAGGCCGCAGCGAAAATCTTCATGGTTGATCCCGGTTCAAACGGGTCGGTTATGATTCTGTTTCTCCATATTTTTTGGCTGAAGTTATTTATCGCATTGGGATTGAAAAAGGGATAGTGCGCCAGCGCAAGTATGGCCCCTGTTTTAGGTGCTATTACGATTGCCATCCCGGATTTTGCGGAAAATTTTTTAACCGCCTCTTCAAGCGCCTTTTCCGTAATATATTCAATTACGCTATCGATGGTAAGGACAAGATTATTCCCCTTATAATTTAAACCCGTTATTTTTTCAGCATCAAATCTCCGACCCAGAGCATCTTTTAAAATCGTGTATTGAGAAGCGGAACCTTGCAGATATTCATTATAATAGAATTCAATACCTTCCAGCCCATGATCGTCGATATCTGTAAATCCAAGAACCTGGGCAGCGAGGGTTTTGTTGGGATAAAAACGCTTGTGTTCGGGTATGAAATCTACCCCGGTAATGTTAAGATTCCTGACCTCTTCGGCTTCTTTGGGCGTGACCTTACGCTTGATCCATACAAACTTTTTGTTGGAAGCCAGTTTCCTGGTAAGAGATTTGCGATTAATTTTCAGGACTCTAGAAAGTGATTTTGCTGTTGCCTGCGCATTTTTTATTTTTAGAGGGTGTGCTGCGATGGATGTCACATCTATACTTATCGCCAGTTCTTTGAGGTTGGCATCATATATGGTTCCGCGCTTTCCGTAAGATCTGCAGGAGACTTCGTATTGGTTTGCTGCTTTTTCAGACAGCCAGGAGCCACGAACCACTTGAAGATAGACCGCTTTGGCACAAATTGCCGTAAAAAAAAGGCTAAAAATAGAACCCACGATGATAATGCGCAATCTTATATGTTTTTTCTCGATCGGTTTCATGGAATAATCATCATCTGCTCTTGTGTGGGGGTTATAAGACCGAGTTGGTTTTTTGCAATTTTAGCGATTCGCTCCGGAGATTTCAGTCTCGCCAGTTCAACCTTTAAGTTATTTTGAAAGTTTATGAGATCCTGATGACGCTGGGTCTCTCTTGAAATTTCATATCCTGCTCCGATAGTTTGGACCCGACACCAGGTAAAAAACAGAAGTTCCGTAAGAAAGATGGTCATGAAAATGATCAATATTACCGTTGCGTTGGGCTTTCGAATATTTTTTAACGTTTTAGGAGTACTCATATTTTTTCGACGGCTCTTAACTTTGCGCTTCTTGCCATGGGATTATTTGTAACCTCGTCTTGTGTGGGACGCACGACTTTTTTCGTCAATATTCGAACCAACGATTTTTTATTGCAGGCACACTTGGGCAAACCCGGAGGACATACACATGCTTTTTCCAGGATGTTCATTCGATGTTTTACAATTCGGTCTTCAAGGGAATGAAAAGATAAAACACACAGGCGGCCTTTGGGGTTTAAAAGGTCCGCAACATTCTCCATGAATACATCGAGCATTTCGAGTTCCCTGTTGACAGCGATTCTAATCGCCATAAACGTCCGTGTGGCAGGATGGATTTTTTGCTTACATGAAACTTTTTTTGGAACAGCATCGCAGACGATTTGGGCCAGCTCCCTGCTCGATCTGATGGCTTTGTGCTGCCGTTGCGTTACTATTCTTTTCGCAATTTGTCCTGCCCGTGGTTCCTCTCCGAATTGGTAAAAAATTTTCTTAAGGTTTTTTTCATCCATGTTGTTGATTAAATCTTCAGCCGTTGTACCCGATGTTATGTTCATCCGCATATCCAGCGGCTCATCTTTGTTGAAGCTGAACCCCCGGCCGCTCGACTCGAGTTGATGAAGTGAGATTCCAAGATCAAGAAGAATGCCGTCTACCGCATCAATTTTCAATTGTTGAAGAAGCTCAGGAAGATAAATAAAATTGTCATGAAAGAGGTGGATGGCTAAATTAAGCGGCTTTAGAACCTTTTTTGCGTTCCTGACCGCATCTATATCCTGGTCAATGCCGATGAAAATTCCTCCCGGGATAATTTTTTTGCAAATAGCTCCGGCATGACCCGAACTCCCAAGGGTGCAGTCCACATAGATTTTTCCCGGTGTACAGTTAAGATAGCAGAGCGCTTGGGGCAGCATTACAGGGATATGTTTGAACGGCACCATTAGAGTCCTAATTTTGCGATTTCGTTTCTTACGTCCTCCTTTTTCATGTCTTTTTCAAGATGTATATTTTCTCTGTCCCAGCTTTTGCGTGACCAGATTTCAAAATGATCGAGGACGCCAACAAGTACAATTTCCTTGTCGATTTCGGCATAATGTCTCAAATTCTGCGGCATCAGGATACGATCCTGTTTGTCACAGAAGCATTCAAAAGCACCTCCGATGAAGACCCTTCTAAATCGGCGCATGTTCTCACTTTTTTCGGCCAGGGACAATATACGGGTTTCAATTTTACGCCATTCATCATATGGATAGGCCACAAGCCCCCCGTCCATTCTGGAAACCATTACGCCATTTAATTCCTGTGCTTTAATGACATCACGGAACCTGGCCGGAATTATGATACGCCCTTTTGAATCTATTGTATGAAATGAGCTTCCTCGGAACATTTTTCTCCATGGTTATCCACTTTAATCCACTTTTATGTTAAAAGTACATTTTTTAATAAGTGTCAAGAAAAAAATGAATAAAATTCAATATTTTTTATAATAATTCATAAATGTTAAAAGTATTAAGGAAAATTAACTATGAGTGGGGTAAAGTGGGGGTATTTTTTCAGATTTGAGCACTTTGCATGAATTTGTCGTTATGATGGTGGCAATTTCATGTTTTATTTTTGATATGGCACCCACGGTCATTACGTTAAAATTCTTTTCTCTGTCGGCGATAAAAGCAGCTATCCGAAAATACAGTGAATTCTTTGTTGAAGGACTGGGATGACAAAAGGAATTGCAGGGCAGGGTTAGATCATAAGGTTTAATAGTATACCGGATCGGAATCGAACTTATGTTCCAGTGACTCTCTTTCTTCTTTGCTTAGTCTGCCCATTTCTACGAGAACTTTTCCGATACCCGCTTCTCTGAGTGTATCGATTCTCATCAGGGACTCAACGCTTTTGTTAGAGGTGTTAATAAACGTATAATCCGAGGTAAGCTTTGATTTATTTAACAGTTTAACAGTAGTGCCCGAAAAAATAATATGATAGTTTAATAAAAAATATCCAGCGGCTCCTAAAAGAGCCAATAGAATATAAGAACTCATTTTTTTCAACATTATTTGGATTCCTCTATTAAATTCTCTTCATCTGCTGCAGAAAATGTTTATCAGCTTAATGGAATAATTGCTTCTCATATTTCTCGAGATCTATTTCTTTTATAATATTTTGTATGTGGTTTTCAATTTTATCTTTATCGAAATCAATTTTTTGCTCTTTTAACAACCGAATAAAAAAGTCGATCTGTTCACCATAGTGCTCGCCATAGGAATCTAAAAAATTAACGATATAATCCCGCAAGTCATTCAGATCATCATCTATGAATGTTCTTTTGAATTTTTCATATTCCTGCCTTTTCCTTTCTTCATCTATGATCAAGTCCAGCTCTGTATATTTAAAGTCCAGGCCTTTGCTTCGGAGCAGTTGTTTTAATTTGTCTATATCACACCAAATCGATCGGTTCGTAGCTACAAATCTTTCAACAAGTTTTTTATTCGGGCCGGATTCCAGCATCATTTTATTTTGTTCGAATATTTTTCTTCTTTCTTTTTTTTGTTTTTCCCATTCCGTTTGATATTTTTTACGCAACGCCTCTTCTTTTCGGTCATCTTTTTCGGGCGCCTGGCGTTTAAAAAGGAATTTCCTGTGTTTTTTTTGTTCAGAGTACAACGACGCAAAGAATACGAAGGGGAAAAATGAAATAATGCCGATTCCTATCATTGGACTGGTTAGTTTATAGGTTTCAGCACTCGGTATCAGACAGCTTAAGCCTTTATCATAATTGCCGGATTCTATTAATAAATTTATGGCGCCTATGGAGATAGGACCTATCCATAAGATTAAAAATAATATAACCATAAATTTTGTTCTTTTTTTGCTTTTCATTCTCTTAATGCAGGCGCTTTAGGATAACAGGAAAAAACGTTTTACAAAATAAATGAAAGATAAATGAGTCTGTTGCTTAATGAGGATTTTCGTTCAAGATCAAGGCATGCGAAAAAAATAACCACAGGCATATATTTGATATTCCGAGGATTATTTTTTGAGCATAACGCAGAGATTGTGCGAAAAGACCATTAATCAACAGA